>PVMS01007636.1_pt1 | contig 14672 bp, 12 predicted proteins | sample 1853461 | NCBI WGS metagenome assembly PVMS01 (sample SAMN08582032, study PRJNA380276) | Marine sediment metagenome, whole genome shotgun sequencing project. | isolation source: ocean sediment barecode stripped | collected 2017 | reverse complement strand
GGCGCAGAGGTTCGCCCAACCGATCCGGGTGAGGGACGCGCTCGGCATAGCGCGCGACTTTGGCGCAGATCACCCCCGCCGTATAGTCGTTTTCCCTGGCCGCCGGGTTGAACCAAAAGCTGTCAATTTTGCGTTTTTAAATTTTATCTTTTTTTGCAAGTTCAAAAAAATGACTGGCTCCTGGATTTGATCCTGGCCATCCACCTTCAATATAATGAATACCTGAATCATCAAGACGTTTTGCTATCTTTACCTTGTCCTCAGGAGAAAAAAATATATTTTCTCCCTGCATACCATCTCTCAGTGTAGTATCGTATAAGAGAATTTTTTGTTTTGTTTTTTGGTTCATGATTTTGTTTCCATTATCTTGTTTAATTCAAATTATCTTCCATTTTCCCTTGCCAGCGCAATAGTTCCAGTAGAAGCAATCTCAATTATTCCCATAGGAGTTAATAAAGAAATTATGGCATCATGTTTATCACTGTTCCCTGACATCTCTATGGTATAGTGGGATAGTCCCACATCCACAATTTTACATCTGAAAATATCAACAATTCTTAATATTTCAGCTCTTTTTTCAGGTTGTGCATTTACCTTGATTAAAGCCAATTGTCTTTGTACATTTTTTTTATCTGTCAGATCATTTACCGTAATCACATTGATGAGTTTGTTGAGCTGTTTTTTGATCTGCTCAATAATATGGGGTTCACATCTTGTCACCATTGTAATTCTTGATATTTCAGGCTCTGTTGTGTTTGCCACACTCAAAGAGTCAATATTAAATGCCCGGCTTGAAAAAAGTCCTGCAATTCTTGAAAGAACACCTGGTTCATCATCTACAAGAATAGAAAGCAAGTATCTATCTGTTTTCATAATTTTATATCCTTATTTTATAACCTTTCCCTAATATTTGACATCAAACCAATAGCATTTCTGTGATTGACTGTCCGGCAGGAACCATGGGATAGACTGACTCTTCTCTATCCACAATAAAATCCATGACAATGGTACCTTTTGAGTTAAGCCCTTCTGACAGGGTTGCTTCAACTTCATCAGGTTTTTCACATCTTAAACCTTTTGCTCCATAAGCCTCAGCCAATTTTACAAAGTCAGGAGCATTTGCCATTTCAGTGTAAGAGTAAACCTTGTCATAAAAAAGTTCCTGCCATTGCCTTACCATTCCAAGATATCTATTGTTCAAAATAATAATTTTAACATCTAATTCAGACTCAACAGCAGTCATTAATTCCTGGATATTCATCTGTATTGAACCATCACCTGCAACATCAACAACAAGCTTGTCAGGACAGGCAGCTTTGGCACCTATGGCAGCAGGCAGCCCAAATCCCATGGCTCCAAGTCCTCCTGAAGTAATAAAATGATTGGGCTTGTCAAAGTGATAATATTGTGCTGCCCACATCTGGTTCTGGCCGACTTCTGTTGTTATGATGGCTTCACCCTTAGTAAGTTCATATAGTTTTTCTATTACAAACTGGGGCTTTATTATTTTTTCTCCCTGGTCATATTTTAAAGGGGTAGTCTCTTTCCACTCCTGAATCTGGGCTATCCACTCTGAATGACGATCAAAGGTTTTGTTTCCCATCAATTGAATAATACCTTCCAGAGCAGTTTTACAATCTCCTACTATGGGGCATTGAACCTTTATGTTCTTATGTATTGAAGTAGGATCAATATCAATTTGAACAATTTTGGCATGGGGTGCAAATGTATCAATACTGCCTGTTACCCTGTCATCAAATCTGACACCTGCAGCTATTATCAGATCGCAATTACCTATGCTCATATTAGCTCTATATGTTCCATGCATGCCAAGCATGCCAAGCCATAAGGGATCTGACCCGGGAAATGCACCCAGCCCCATTAAAGATCCTGTAACCGGAATATTTGCCATTTTTGCAAGGGTGGTGATTTGATCTGAAGCTTTGGAGAGAATCACACCTCCACCTGCAAAAATAACCGGTTTTTTTGCGTTTTGAATCAACTCAACCACTTTAGTTAGCTGTTTTTTATTGGGTTTGTAATTGGGTTTATAGGATTTTAAAGAGACATCTCCCGGTTTTTTATAATCAATAATTGTCTGCATAATATCCTTGGGAAGATCAACAAGGACAGGACCGGGTCTGCCTGAACTTGCAAGATGAAATGCCTCTTTAATTGTAGAAGCAAGTTTTTTTATATCTTTGACCAGGTAGTTATGTTTGGTGCATGGTCTTGTAATGCCCACAGTATCAACTTCCTGGAATGCATCATTTCCGATTAACGCTGTAGGCACCTGGCCTGTGAATATAACAAGAGGTATGGAGTCAGAGTGTGCAGATGCAATCCCGGTAACTGTGTTTGTGGCTCCAGGGCCTGATGTTACCAGGGCAACGCCAACTGATTTATTTGCCCTTGCATAGCCATCAGCAGCATGGACAGCTCCCTGTTCATGGCGTACCAGGATATGTTTAATCTGGTTTTGTTTTGCAATGGCATCATAAATATCAATAACCGCACCGCCTGGATATCCAAAAATTGTGTCAATTCCTTCTTCTTTAATCATCTTAAGAAGGATCTGGGCTCCTGTAAGTTTCATCTTTTAACTCCTTAAAAATTATCTTTAAATATGGCACCGTTGCTGGCAGAACTAACCATTTTTGCATACCTTGCCATATATCCTGTGTTAATGTTCGGTTCAGGTTTTCTCCAACCTGAAAATCTTTTTGCAATTTCCTCTTTGGAAATCAGAAGTTCAATGGATTTGGAGGGAATATCTATTTTAATTTGATCACTCTCTTTAATAATTGCAATTAGACCACCCTGGGAAGCTTCCGGTGATATGTGCCCTATGGATGCCCCTTTGGTTCCTCCTGAAAATCTGCCATCGGTTATAAGAGCCACGCTTGCATCTAAACCCATGCCTGCAATAGAAGAGGTAGGAGTTAACATCTCACGCATGCCAGGGCCGCCGGATGGCCCTTCATACCTGATCACAATTACATCTCCTTTATGAATTTTATTGTTACAAATTGCCCAGGTTGCATCCTCTTCACAATCAAAAACCCTTGCAGGCCCCTGATGGACCAGCATGGAGTCAAGAACAGCAGACTGTTTTACAACACAGCCTTCCCGGGCAAGGTTGCCAAAAAGGATGGCAAGGCCTCCTTTTTTATGATATGGATTCTCAACACTTCTTATAACATTCTGGTTTTGTCTGATTATGGTTTCAAGGTTTTGCCCCAGGTTTTTTCCTGTAACTGTCAAACAGTCAGTATGCAGCATATCATGATCTGATAACTCTTTCATGACAGCAGGGATTCCGCCTGCAAAATTCAAATCTTCAATACGGTCTTCCCCAGCGGGACTTAAAGAGCATAAATGCGGAATTTTATTGCTGATTTCATTAATCAGTTCAAGATCAATATCTACATGGGCTTCATGCGCAATTGCCTTTAAATGTAATACAGTATTGGTGGAACATCCTAAAGCCATATCCACTGCGAGAGCATTCAGAAATGCACGTTTAGTCAAAATCTTATCAGGGGTGATATTTTTATCCAAAAGCTCCATAATTTTAATTCCTGTCTCTTTGGCAAGGCGAATTCTCTGGGACATGGGTTCTGGAATTGTTCCGTTTCCTCCAAGGGCCATTCCAATGGCTTCTGTAAGGCAATTCATTGAATTTGCAGTAAACATCCCGGCACAAGATCCACAAGTGGGGCAGGCTGCATTTTCAATATCGTAAAGCTGATCTTTTGTCATTCTGCCGGACTGAACTGCTCCGACTGCCTCAAATACAGTGACAAGATCAATTTTTTTATTTTTATTCTCAGGGTGTTTGCCCGAAAGCATTGGGCCGCCGCTAATAAAGATAGATGGTATATTCAATCTTGCTGCTGCCATGAGCATACCCGGAATAATTTTGTCACAATTGGGAACCATGACAATGGCATCAAAAGGGTGTGCTGTTGCTGTAACTTCTATGGAATCGGCAATGAGTTCACGGGACGCAAGAGAGTAGTGCATGCCCTTATGGTTCATGGCGATGCCATCACATATACCAATGGTTGAAAATTCCATGGGAGTTCCACCTGCCATGGTAATGCCTGACTTTACAGCTTTAACAATATTATCAAGATGCATATGGCCGGGGATCAGTTCATTGGCAGAGTTGGCAATGCCTATATGTGGCTGGTGGATTTCCCTGTCTGTATAACCCATGGCTTTCATAAGGCTTCTATGGGGTGCTCTTTCAATCCCTTTTGTTGCTGTATGGCTTCTCATTTAATATATCTCCAAAATAAATAGGTCTTCAAAATAAAAAAGCCGTTATCTTCCCGGTGGGGGCTGATAACGGCTTTAAAAAATTATTTTTAGGTTTATGCCACTAAGAGCCCCTTCGTATGGAGGTGTTAATAAGCACCTCCACGATAATAAGGACTAATAGTATGTTAATAATATTTAGTTTCATAATTTTATTCTACTTAAATAAAGTTTAATATATATAAACTTTATTTAACCTGAAGGCCACACGTAAGTCAAGAGGAAAAAATATTTTTTTAAAATCCCAATACGATCTACGCATAAATTTAAAACAGAACGTTCTGTGACCTGTTCTTTTATGAATCAAAAATGTATCCTTCAAAAAATCAAACATTAATGATTCTATTTAAATGAATAGGTTTCCGGAGCGGCTTTTGAGCTGGATTTGACAATCTCCTCACATTCAACGCTATTGCATTTCAAAGCAACATCTAATTCATCAGGAGAAAACTTACGCTTTAATTTTTCTATAATTCGACGTGACGTATCATAATAGCGCAGTAATGCAGCTGCTTTGTTATTTACAGCAATCACCTCTTCTTTAGCAGCCTCAACAGCCTTCAAAGCTTCTTCTGTCTCTTGCTGGTATTTTAAAGCTCTATTTTTCATCTGTTGGATCATTTTCAAGTTTTCATTAATTACTGTAGTTTTGAGATGCTCAGCCTCATATTTAATTGGAAAGTATGTTTCCTGAGCCTGTTTAAGAATTTTTATATCTGTTTTCCAGAATCCATCCCAGTTCCAAAGCAGAGCAATAAGAACCACTATCAATAACAGACGAATTAAGATGCCATCAATGTAGTAGAATGCACGGCTCTTGGGTTTTTTTTCTTTTTTTAATGAAGTTTCTTTTTTTAATGAAGTTTCTATTTTTTCTTCAGCCATTTTTTTTCTCCTTTATAAGCATGATTAAAAATTTAACCCCAAACCCTGCAGTAAGCAAAAATGATTTGTAAGCTATTAAAATTATAATAAAAGTAAAGAGAACTTCTAAAATGGTATTTTAAATTTTTTTACTCCCAAAAAGAAGCGCCTCTATGCTGGCAATTATGCCAATTAAGGTAAAACATTTTATCAATTACTGCAAAGTATCAAATTTTACAAAGAAAGCAATTGGATTTTTTGATTTCAGGCTTTTTCTTGAAAAAATATTCCATGCAAAAAACGGTATTAATTTTGTTACAACTTAAATTGACAATTAGGAGTAAATTTATATATACTTTGGCATGTCTATTCAAGATTCCAACAACCTTAAGGCTTTCTCCTGGTTTTTTTCAGGACTTCTTGTTATTCAGGGTGTATTATTTCTAAGACTTGGTGCTTTATCACTGGTGATGATAAATTGCTTTATTCTCGTTATAAATATATCTAATTTATATTTTTTTAAAAACAGTAAGAGTGATATGCAAGGTCATATATTCAATGCTGCTTTTTTGTTCTATCTTGTATATCTTAGTTTTAAAACCGGGGGTTTTTTCTCTATTTCCATAATTTTACTCTTTTTTGCTCCTATCTTTGCAACTGTTTTTTCTGATAAAAAAATCAGACTGCTCTATTTTGTTCTGGCTTTTCTTGTTTTCCTCTCTTTTTATCTTGAGCAGAGGTTGAATCTTGGCCTGTTTGTGACTCAGAGAATTATTAATATAAGTCTTTACAGATTTTATAATCTTTTTGCTATATTGATCTGTTTTTTTGGATCAATAATGGTTTATACAAAAAAGAGTGACCAGATTAAAACCCGGCTCAAAGAATCTGAGCTTAAATGTCAGCAGATTTCCATGGATGCTGATAAAGCTTTGAAAATCAAAAACGAATTTATGGCAAATATGAGTCATGAAATCAGAAATCCAATGAATGGTATAATTGGAATGATGCATGTTTTACTTGATTCTGATCTGAATGATGAACAAAAAGAGTATGCAAAGATTGTTGACAGCAGTGCCAAGGCTCTATTAGCAATTGTTAATGACATACTTGATCTGTCAAAGATCACAGCCGGGAAATTTGAATTGGATGTCTGGGATTTTGACCTGGATATTACCATGCAGGATATCATATCTCTGCCTGAACTTCAGGCCAGGCAAAAAGGAGTTGATTTTACATACTCAATTGATACAGATATACCATGTCTTTTACAAGGTGATATCAGTCGAATCCGTCAGATAATTAATAACCTGACGGGTAATGCTGTTAAATTTACAGAATCTGGAAAAGTTGTATTAAGCGTCAGTTTGAAATCAGAAGACAAAACTCATGTCAATCTCTATTTCAGTGTCGAAGACACAGGAATAGGGATTAAAGAAGATCAACTGGAAAAACTTTTTGAAGCCTTTACACAGGCTGATTCATCTATTACAAAAAAGTATGGAGGCACAGGCCTTGGTCTTTCAATATCAAAGATGCTTGTTGAAAAAATGCAGGGGGAAATTGGTGTTGAAAGTATAGATATGATAGGATCAACATTCTGGTTTACCCTTAAATTAAAAAAACAATCCAAAGATAAGAAAACTGTTAATATCTTTACTCAAGATATCAAGGATTGTAAGATTCTAGCTCTTGGTGATATGTCATCTCTTGGAATTAATTTTGAGAAAAATTTGAATGCCTTGAATATTGATTATGGCCAGGCATTTGATATTACTAAAGCCATTAAAATGCTTAAATTAGCCTATGATAACAAAAATCCTTTTCATATAGCTATTTTGGAAGCTAAAGAGAGTGATGGTTTTGCAAAAAAGTTTGCAAAAAAAATAGAGCAGGAAATTTTTTCTAAAAATTTAAAATTAATGCTTTTGACATCTGTGGGCAGTAAAGGAGATGGAAAATTATTTGAGAAGATGGGTTTTTCAGCATTTTTAAGCATGCCTGTTGAAAAAAATATTTTTTTGGATTGTATTAAGGCTGTCTTATCAAGACCATTTGACAATGATAACCTTATACCCATTCTTACCAAATATAGTATTATTGAATCCAAAAAACAAAACAGGCGGATCTTGATTGTTGATGATATGGAAACCAATTTTTTAACAGCAAAAGCTTTGATTGGAAAACAGGGATATTCTACTGACCAGGCAAAAAACGGACTTGAAGCTGTTCAAAAACATAAGAAAAACAGGTATGATCTGATTTTAATGGATTGCCAGATGCCTGTTATGAATGGATTCGATGCAAGCCGTCAAATACGATTGAACGAGAAAGATTTGAAAATAGACTATGTTCCCATTATTGCCATGACTGGAAATGCATTTGAAAGTGATAAGAAAAAATGCTTTGATGCAGGAATGGATGATTTTATTGCAAAACCGGTTGAGCCAGCTGTTTTATCTCAAAAAATCAACTCAAACCTGGCAAAGAGTGTAGCACGAAAAGAGAAAAATCAAACAATGGGAGAAGAAGAGGGCAATGATGATACTGCAATTGAAAAAACAGAAATGGATGAAACAAATCAGTTAATGCCTTTTAATAAAAAAAAGCTGCTCGAACGTTTTGGGCAGGACGAAGAGCTTATTGAAATTGTATTAGACTCTTTTTTATCAGAAGCATTGCAATTATTGGAAAAGCTTGAAAATGCAATCAAAAAAAATGATTTTGAGGAGATAAGATCAAATGCCCATGCTTTAAAAGGATCTGCAGCAAACGTTAATGCAGATTTATTGAAACTTGCTGCATTGGAATTGGAAACCGAGGCAAAAGCCGGTCAATCTGATTCATTTTCGCTGAAATTTAAAAATATCAATGAGGAATATAACGCTTTTTCAAAGGCTGTGAAATCATGATTGAAATTGAATCCATGTCCATCCTTATTGTTGATGATATGAAGAGTATGCGTTTAACCATCCGTAAAATGCTGCAAAATTTAAAAATCGGCAGCAATCTACTGTTTGCAGAAAATGGAAGAGAGGGTTTGGAAATCTTGCATAAAGTAAATTGTGATATTGCTATTGTTGACTGGAATATGCCTGTTATGAATGGGATTGACATGCTTGAGAAAATTAGGAACGATAGAAACTTAAGAGATCTGCCTGTTATTATGGTTACAGCAGAATCCAAGCGGGATATTGTCTCAGACGGTGCTGAAAGCGAAATTGATGCCTATCTTCTCAAACCCTTAACTCTTGCAATTCTGGATGAGAAAATAAGAACAGTTGTTGAAAAAGTCAACAATCCAGACCCTGCAACCATACATAGATTAAAGGCAAGAGATCTTGAGGAAGATCAAGATTACAATGGTGCCATTGAGCAAATTAGAATTGCATTAAAACACAACCCTTCAGCATCAAGGCTTTTAAGACAATTAGGATTATTGCATTTTAAAATAAAAAAGTCTGGTATTGCAGAAAAATGTCTGTTAAAAGCAGCATCAGTTAACAAACAGGACATAATTACAAGAGTTCATCTTACAGATTTTTATATAAAACAAAATAAACTTGAAGAAGCATCGCAATATTTTCTTGAAATCTTGTTATTGAGTACAAAATATAATGAGAAAGCCATGGCTTTTGCAGAAAAATTATTAACAGTAGGATTGAAACGCCCGGCCTTTGAAATTTTTTCTAAAATCATTATCAGATCAGCAAAATACAATGCTGTCAGGGAAAAAGTTATAAACATCTGTCTTGATCATAATGAATTTGAATACTCTTTGTCACTTCTTGAACAGAGTCTAAAAAAGAATCCATCTAATTATGACATAGTTTATAAAGCAGGGTTAGTTTGCCTGGAAGCTGATGATACTGAAAAAGCACTAAATTATTTTATTAAAGTTGATCGTCATATCACAGATCATGTTAACGCAAAATTTCAAATCGCAAAAATATTGGTCCATAAAAGGAAGGTAATCCCGGCTGAAAATTATCTCACTCAAATCCTCAGAATAGATCCAACCAACGAAGATGCGCTGACTCTTCGAAGAGAGATTTGAAAAATTAACAATGATTAATTATTCATTTTTCAGGTTCTGACCTTCAGGTTATTTATTGGAGACGTGGTTAATGGATGAAGCCATATAACCGGCTCCAAAACCATTATCAATATTAACAACTGCAATATTTGAACTGCAGGAATTGAGCATTCCTAAAAGAGCTGCTATTCCCCCAAAACTTGTTCCATATCCTATGCTTGTTGGAACAGCAATAACAGGAGCTTTTATCATTCCTGCAACAACACTTGGCAGTGCACCTTCCATTCCTGCTACAACAATAAGAACATCAGAGTTCATGATTTGTTTCTGGTGGGCAAAAAGACGATGAATACCTGCAACACCAACATCAAAGATGGATTCAACCCTGTTCCCCATGGCCTGGGCAGTTAAAAAAGCCTCTTTTGCCACAGGAATATCAGATGTTCCGGCAGAAAGCACAAGGATTTTTCCCCTGCCGGTGATGTCTGGTTCCTTTTTTTTAAGCCACAAAAATTTTGCTTCGTGAAAATATTGTGCATCTTTAAAAATAGAAGTTATTTTTTTTGCTTTCTCTTTTTCAAGGCGTGTTACAAGTACGATATCCTCATGAATAATTATCCTTTCCATAATACCGATGATTTGAGAACTGGTTTTTCCCTCTGAGAAAATTACTTCAGGAAAACCTTTTCTTAATGATCTGTGATGATCAATTTGTGCATAATCGATGTTTTCAAAGGAGATAGTCTCAAGTTGTGTCTGGGCACCTTCGACCGACAAAGAACCATTTGCTACCATGGATAATATCCTGGTAAGATTGTCCTTATTCATTCTACTTTCCTTAATTTAACTTTGACGCTTTAACCAGGAAATTTTTTTAGATGTTTTTTCAACATTTTTTAAATCATTCTTAGCTAAGTCAGTATTTTTATTGCCTGGCTCGTCATCAACAATGGTTTTATTCTGTTTTTCCTCTTGACTATCAGAAAGAAATTTGGAATACCCCCACTTATATCTTCCAAATTTACAATATCCCTGGACATTATTGAACCTGGCATCAGAATTCTTTCCTATGGAAATTACATTTCCTTCAATATTAGGAGTTAAATATTTTGATAATTCCACACTTCCTCCTCCTGAAAGAATAATGGAATCAATGTCCCAGTCATTTTCCCATAATCTGTTAAGATCAGAAGCAATGGCTGATGCAGCGTGGGTGTATACCCGTTTTTTAAGATTTGAAATGTTATAGTCCTTACCCCTGATTTTGATCATTCCTGATTCGATAACTTTAAACATTCTGTATAGCTCTATGTTAATATTGCTCTCCTGCCTTAATTTATTGGCGATTATTGAAAAACATTTTGAAATACCAGTGTCCATGGTGGTAGAACCTCTTTCAATATACTGGAGATGATCAAATATGCTAAAGTCAGTTGTTTTAAAACCAATATCAACAACACCGAGTTTCTGGGTTGCAAGATCTTTGTTTTTTATTGTCCCATGCTCATCAAAAATTAGATTAAATATCGATCCAATGGGTTGGGGAATTATATGGATTTTATCAATAATCACTTTTTTTGTTACATCCTCACCGTCTCTATTATGAAATGTTATTTCATGGCTGCCTTTGATCATTTTTTTAAATTTTTTGGTATCTCTTTTTAAATATCCCACAGGCAGCCCCGATACAACATTAATAGGACCTTGTTTGTCAGTACAAAGACCAGCAGCGGCAATTGCAAAAATTTTAACAAAATCCTCAATAAGTTTCGTCTGATCCAGAGTAAATTCTCGAATATTTGATTGTAGTTCAGCATAGGAGCCAAGAAAATAGGACTTGCCGTCTAAAGTAATATGCAGGGTGGAAGTTGAAGAGTCATCACCAAGAAATGATCTGAACTGGATATTTGTTGCATCTCCCATAAGCGATTTAAATATTACAGAATTTTTGCCATTATATGCTTTGGTATAACCAAAGCCGACATCAATTCCAACAATTTCCATGCTATTCTCCTTTGTATCTGTTATAAGGCTCTATTATCTTATCGGATCAATTCAAGAGCATCTTGATTTTGATCAATAGCATTATGAAGCAATCCGCGTCAAGAAATAATAGAATGTGATTTTGAGGTTTTCTTGCACTTATTTTTTAAATATTATAAAAGTACAAAAAAATATTATTGTATTGGTAAGAAAAATGGAAAAAGATCGGGTCTTTGCTGATAAAAAAGAGAGGGTTCTCCCCTTTGAATTTAATAAAGAAGTGACTGATGTATTTGATGATATGCTTAATCGTTCAGTACCTTTATATGCTCAGAGTATAAAAAGACAAGCACAGATTACTGCTCGATATTATCAGGACAAAAGCCGTATCTATGACCTTGGATGCTCCCATGGAAATCTTGGAATTTTAATTTTGGAGCAATTCAAGGAGAGAATATTTTCCATGGTTGGTGTAGATAGTTCCAGGCCAATGATTGAAAAATATTCTAAACGTATCAAAAAACATGGTAATATTGGACAGATAGATCTTATATGTGGCTTTCTCGAAGATATTCAAATTAAAAATGCTTCTGTGGTTCTAATAAACCTGACCCTGCAATTTCTTGACATAAAAAAACGCAATGACCTTATAAAAAAAATCTATCAGGGTTTGGCTCACAAAGGTATCCTTCTTTTAACTGAAAAAACCATTCATCCATCAAAGCATATAAACACTCTTCAAAATCAATTTTATAAAAAATTTAAGGTTGAAAACGGATATTCACAGCTTGAAATCAGTCAGAAAAGAGACGCCCTTGATAAAGTACTTGTGCCGGATACCATAGAAATCCACGAAAACAGGATTTTAAAGGCCGGGTTTACACATTTTGATGTCTGGCTTAAATGGTTTAATTTTGTCTCAATGATTGCCATAAAAAATTAGCTGATGATCACACATAACCATAAAGGTTACACGTAGAATGGAAAAACTGCTTGAAAAAATGCATGATCTTAAAGTTGATCACTATTATAAAGATTTTGAAATACTTATAAAAGAAAAAAGGACCTTTCTTGATAATGCTAAAGGTAATTTTTTAAAATTCAAAAATATTCTTGAAAACATTTCAGATCATAACCCATCGAGAAGAGATTTTAAAAGCAGAACCATTACAATCGGCGATAAATCAGATATCAGCCGGAAAGAACAGAGGATATTAAAGACTCAGATGGAACAGCTCTGCCCCTGGCGGAAAGGTCCATATAATATTTTTGGAATTGATATTGATTCAGAATGGCAATCATGGATGAAGTGGGAAAGACTTGAAAGCCATATTGGAAATCTGAAAGGTAGACGAATTCTGGATATCGGTTCCAGCAATGGATATTACATGTTTAAAATGGCAGCTAGCAATCCTTTGATGATCCTGGGTATTGAACCCCAGAGTTCATTCTATTTCCAATATCTTGCTATACAGAAGTTTTTAAAACAGGAGAATGTATTCTGCCTTCCTGTACCCCATGATCAGCTGCCAAAGATGGATAGAATTTTTGATACAATATTCTGCATGGGAGTTTTATATCATCGAAAATCTCCAATTGAGATGCTTAAAAGTATTTATGATTCCATGCGACCTGGAGGTGAGCTGGTCCTTGAAAATCTTGTCATTGATTCTAAACAGAATATCTGCCTTTTTCCCAGAAACAGATATGCAAAAATGCGAAATATTTTTTTTATTCCAGATCTTCTTGTTGTGAAATCATGGCTTTTACGTGCAGGTTTTACAAATATCCGTTGTGTTGATGTAAAAAAGACATCTTTTAAGGAACAGAGAAAAACCAGATGGATTCATACTGAAACCTTAAAAGATTTTCTTGATCCAGATGATCCTTATAAAACCATAGAGGGATATCCTGCTCCTGTCAGAGCTATTTTTATTGCCAATTCAGGATGATAGTGTCAGATCGAAAATCGCTATTTTGGTCAGACACTATATAACAGATCTACAGGGTAGCAGGTCATAGTAATATGGGATCAGATTGATAATTCGTAATATAGTATTTATTATCTTTTTCAAAGAATATAAGACCATCAAGATAACCGACATCCCCTGATGTCTCATGTTTAAGATTCATTTTAAACTCTTTTACTGTAAAAATACTCCAGTCATGGGAAATACAGAGCGCAATCTGATTTTCTTTAAGATTTTTTATCTGTTCAATCATGAATTCACATAAATTGTCTGAAGTTTTTTCAGGGTTTTCCATTATTTTTTCATCAATACGTTTGTCAAACCAGTTTCGCAAAAAAACATTGGTTTCCTGTGCCTGAACCAGGCTGAGGGTTTTTTCAACATCTTTAACAAAAATAGGGCCAAGCATTTCTTCTAAATAATTGTGATCAAGTAACAGATTATTTTGTTTTGTATATCCTTTATCAATTAAGTAGGCTGTTTCAATACATCTTCCAATAAAACTTGAACATAATTTTGGTACAGGGTTTGAGCGCAGTTTTAAACCAAAATCAAAAGCAAGGCCTTTGCCAATATCTGTCAGCCCCATAAATGCTTCTGGCTTTACTTCTTTTGAAAAGAACCTGTCAGAGTGGCGGATAAGTACACTTATTTTTTTTATTCCCTGGTCAATTGTTTTATTGATAGTGTCAATGGTTTTTTCTGTTTTTACTTCATATTTCAGTGTCATCTATGCAGTAATCCTCATTTTAATCTTAAGATCTTTTTATTGAATAGTTTTCATACTCTATGCTATATGAAGTGTCAAGCTAACAGGTCTTAGACTTAATATTTGCTATACTCGCCAGCGGACATAAGGTAATCAGCCTGGAGCGAATAATGTAAAATTTAGGCAAATATCCAGGTTCGAGAGTATTATAAGGAGAGATTTAAATGGCAAAAAAAATCAGTATTATCGGGGTTCCCATGGATTTTGGCCAATTGCTCAGAGGCGTTGACATGGGACCTGCTGCTGTAAGATATACAGGATTGATCCCAAGACTCAGAGACTTGGGGTATGAGGTGGTTGATACAGGAGATATCAATATTCCCATAAGAGATGATACTGCAAATATTGCCAGGGAAAATAGAGACAAAGATAAATTTTTAAACGAGATTACACAAATTTGTGAAACAATATATAAAGCTGGGAAAAAAGTTGTACAAAATGACCATTTCCCACTGTTTCTCGGTGGAGATCACTCCATTGCCGTTGGAACTGTCTCTTCAGTCACAAACAATGAACCCACAGGACTAATCTGGCTTGATGCCCATGCAGACTTTAATACTCCTCAGACTTCCCCTTCAGGAAATATCCATGGCATGCCTCTTACCGCTTTAATTGGTGAAGGTTATGAATCTCTTGTTAATGTGGGAAGAGAAGGCGCAAAAATTCATCCTGATAATATTGTCATGATCTGTCAAAGAGATCTGGATACAGAGGAAAAACTCAGACT
>PVMS01107112.1_pt1 | contig 14673 bp, 10 predicted proteins | sample 1853461 | NCBI WGS metagenome assembly PVMS01 (sample SAMN08582032, study PRJNA380276) | Marine sediment metagenome, whole genome shotgun sequencing project. | isolation source: ocean sediment barecode stripped | collected 2017 | reverse complement strand
TGCGAACAGCGTCGTCACCGCCAGCCCGCACAGCCGCAACAATCGCGGTAACGTCGCCGCGGATCGTCGCGTCCGAATTCACGGCAGGGCGGGCCAGTATTTCGTCCTTCTCGGCAGCTGCCGGTTGAGAAGATGCTGGCCTGATCATGCTGGGAACTGTGACAAGCTGGTCCGATCTTCAAGCTGCCGAGACGGACGAAATACTGGCCCGCCCTGCCGTGAATTCGGACTCGAGGATCCGCAGCGACGTTACCGCGATTGTTGCTGCTGTGCGGGCTGGCGGTGACGACGCTATTCGCAAACTGACCCGGCGATTTGATGGCGCAGATCTCGAAACCGTTCGGGTTACCGAAGAGGAATTTTCGGCGGCGTCCGCTCAATTCGGTCATACGGTGTTGCAGGCAATTGACCTCGCCATCGCAAATGTTCGTCGTTTTCACGAACAACAGCTGCCACAGGATATTTCAATAGAGACCATGCCAGGTGTCCGTTGCGAACGTCGTAGCCAGCCGATCGAATCTGTAGGTCTCTATGTACCCGCCGGAACAGCACCACTACCGTCGGCAGCAATCATGCTGGCAGTACCGTCGTCGATAGCGGGCTGCCCCGTTCGGATCATGTGCACGCCACCACGATCGGATGGCAGTGCTGATCCTGCGGTATTGGTGGCTGCAGCCCGCGCGGGAGTAACAGAGATTTACAAGGTTGGCGGTGCACAGGCTATTGCTGCGATGGCCTACGGAACAGAATCCGTGCCAAAGGTCAGCAAGATATTTGGTCCGGGCAACGCCTGGGTAACCAGCGCCAAGTCAATCGTCAGTGCCGATCCATATGGGGCGTCAATTGACATGCCTGCAGGTCCATCAGAAGTCTTGATAATTGCGGATGAAACCGCAACAGCTGATTTTGTCGCAGCCGACTTGCTGTCACAGGCGGAACACGGTGTTGACTCGCAAGTCGTTCTGGTAACAAGCGACGCCGATCTTGTCGAACATGTACAGCAATCGATTGCATCTCAACTGGGCCAGCTCACACGCGCAGATATAGCGAGAAGCGCTCTTACGCATTCTCGAGCGATTCTTGTGCAGGATATGGATGCTGCGGTGGAGGTCAGTAATCGCTATGCTCCGGAACATCTGATCCTGCAATGTGAAAATGCTCGAAGTTTGTTACCAGTCTTGCGCAACGCCGGGTCCATATTTGTCGGTCAATGGGCGCCGGAGTCGGTTGGCGATTACTGCAGTGGTACGAATCACGTCTTGCCGACTTACGGGTTTGCGCGAACCTATAGCGGCCTTGGCGTCGATCAGTTCATGCGCCAGACCACGGTACAGGAGTTGACTCGTGATGGGCTCTCCGGTCTCGCTGAGGCGGTGATAACGCTGGCACACCTGGAGGGTCTGGATGCACATGCGAAGGCGGTGAGCATCCGGCTCGCAAATTCGTCATGAGTGTCTCGAAGCTTGCCCGGCCCGAAATTCAGGCACTAAAACCCTATTCGGCCGCTGTGCAGATTAGCGATACGACGCGGCTCAATGCGAATGAGTCTCCCTGGCCGAATAGTGCAGATAATTTTCTACGACCATTGAATCGCTATCCGGAAGTGCGACCGTTAGCGTTGCACGCGGCACTTGCGAGTCGTTTCGGGTGCGCCGCTGAGCAGCTGATTGCTACCCGAGGTACCAGCGAAGCAATTGATTTGCTTATTCGTGCATTTTGTCGGCCTGGCGTTGACAATATTGTCACCACTACTCCGACTTTTTCAATGTACCAGCACTACGCAACAGTACAGGGAGCGGAGTTACGTGAAGTAGCGACCTGTGCCGCGGAAAATTTTGCGATCGACATCGACGCAATGGTGGCTGAATGTGACGATTCGACTCGACTGATTTTTATCTGCTCGCCCAATAATCCGACTGGCACCTTACTGCGGCGCACAGAGCTGCTTGCATTACTGCAGCAGCGAGGTGAACGCTCGGTCATCGTCATCGATGAGGCCTATATAGAGTTCTCTGATGAGCAGTCGGCCACTAACCTGCTCGCAAAATACAGCAACGTCGTTGTGCTGCGCACTCTGTCGAAGGCTCTGGCATTCGCTGGGGCCCGATGCGGCGCTGTTATTGCTCGCCCGGACATCATTCGGATACTGGATGCCATTCAGGCGCCCTACGCTTTCGCCACTCCCGTTGTGGAGTGCGTACTCGAGGCGTTGCAGCAAGAACGCATGGCCGAAGTTGACGCGAGCGTCAGAAAAATTGTCAGCGAACGTGATCGAGTGATGCAAGCACTGCGTCAATTCACATTCGTTAGCCATGTATGGCCAAGCGCAGCGAATTTTTTCCTGGTGCAACTCAGCGCAATTGAAACCTTGCTTGAGCAGTGTCGCAGCAATAATGTGCTACTCCGTTATTTCGGCGATGACCTGCCTGATTGTGTGCGGATTACCGTAGGCAGCCCTGAGGAAAATGATCGCCTCTTACAGATTTTTGCCAAGACTGAAAGTGAACTGATATGAAACTGAAAGTCCTATTTATTGACAGGGACGGTACGCTGGTTCGCGAACCTGCCGATAATCAGGTCGATTCGCTCGACAAAGTGCGACTGGTTGATGGAGTTATTCCCGCACTTCTCGAATGCATCGCAAATGGCTACCGGCTCGTCATGGTATCCAATCAGGATGGCCTTGGGACCGAGTCATTCCCGCAGTCCCGGTTCGACGCTTGCCAAACACACATCGTCGATATATTCGCGTCACAGGGCATTCATTTCGACGAAATATTTATCTGTCCACACATGCCTGACGAAGGTTGTGAATGTCGCAAACCGCGGGCTGGACTTTTGATACGTTATCTGGCCGAGAACGATATCGACATCGCCAGGTCCGCGGTAATCGGTGATCGCAATACCGATCTGGAATTGGCGGAGAAGATTGGCGTGCGCGGTATGCTCGTTGGACAAGACACCCAAACACAACTCAGCTGGCCGACTATCGTAACGAAACTCTGCCACTCCGATCGCGAAGCAAGCGTCGAACGAAAGACAAATGAAACGAGTATCTCCGCAAAGGTGAACCTGGATACCGCCCACCCGATTGCGGTCAACACCGGGATCGGTTTCTACGACCACATGCTGGAACAAATCGCGAAACACGGCGGATTCAGTCTGTCGCTGCATTGCGATGGTGACCTGGAGATAGATGAACATCATACGGTTGAGGACACGGCTATATGCCTTGGTACTGCGCTGAAGAACGCGCTGGGCGACAAGCGAGGTATCGGCCGTTACGGTTTCCTGTTACCGATGGATGAGAGCGAAGCAAAGGTGTCATTGGACCTTTCCGGGCGTGGCAGCTTCGTATTTGAGGCGAATTTTCCGAGAGAGACGGTTGGTGAACTTTCGACCGAGATGGTTGAGCACTTCTTTCGTTCCCTTTCTGGGTCTCTGGGCGCGGCGTTGAATATCGAAGTTCATGGCGAAAATGCGCATCACATGGTTGAGGCATGCTTCAAATCAGTGGGCCGCGCACTTCGCCAGGCAATTCTTCAGGACGGTGTCGAGATGCCGTCCACGAAGGGCACGCTGAGCTGAAATGGCGACGAACTCCATAGCCATTATTGACAGCGGTGGCGCGAACATCGCGTCACTGATGTTCGCATTGCAGCGGCTTGGCTGTACTGCGACGTTAAGCTCTGATGCGGCCGTCATTGAGGCGGCGGATCGGGTTATTTTGCCGGGCGTCGGAGCGGCCAGGAATGCGATGGATCGATTACGTGACAAAGGCTTGCTGGATGTCATCAGGCGTCTGACGCAGCCGGTTCTCGGCATTTGCCTGGGCATGCAATTGCTAGCCGACGCATCGGAGGAGGAAGATGTCGACTGTCTCGGCGTCATTCCGGGGACGGCCGGGAAACTTGAGGCGGCAGACAAATTCCCTGTTCCCAATATGGGCTGGTGTCCAATAACAACACTGGCAAATCACGAGGTCCTCGAAAACCTTGGTACCGGTAGTTACTTCTACTTCTTGCATAGCTACGCGCTGCCTGTTTCCGAACATACCGTGGCCCATGCGTGCCACTCGCTTCCGTTTGCCGCGGTCGTGGCGCATCGCAATTTTGTTGCGACGCAATTTCACCCAGAGCGTTCGTCATCCGATGGCGCGAAACTGCTGAAAAAATTCGTGGGTATCCGATAGTGAACATCATTCCTGCGATCGATCTGCAAGACGGAAAATGCGTGCGCTTGTTTCAAGGCGATTTCTCCAAGACGACGGAATACAGTGACGACCCCTTGGCAATTGCGCGTCAATATTCCGAGTTGAGCGTATCCGTTCTGCATATCGTGGATCTCGATGGTGCGCGTTCGGGAACACAGACGAACCGCTCAATCATCGCGACAATCGCATCTCAGTCGCAACTTGCGGTGCAATTGGGCGGTGGCATAAGAACTCGAGATACACTGACTGACTGGTTTGACGCTGGCGTATCTCGTTGCGTAATAGGCAGCTTGGCAGTTACAGAGCCCGATTTGATCAAGTCCTGGCTTGTAGAATTTGGCGCCGACAGCCTTGTTCTCGCGTTAGACGTCAATATTGATGAAGCTAATATTCCGTTGATCACCACTCACGGTTGGACACGACCAAGTAGCGTGACTCTGTTCGATTGTATTGATGATTTTCAATCGGTGGGCTTGTCACACGTGCTTTGTACCGATGTCAGCCGCGATGGCGCCATGGCAGGACCGAATTTAGACTTGTATTCAAGCTTGCACGCACGTTATCCAAATCTGCAGCTGCAGGCATCGGGTGGCGTGAGAGACATAGAGGACCTTCGTAAACTACGTCGCATCGGCATATCTTCTGCAATTAGCGGGCGAGCATTGCTGGAAGGAAAGATATCGCCCACGGAGATTGCATCATTCCAGCAAAACGCATAATTCCGTGCCTTGATGTGCGCGATGGCGTGGTCGTCAAGGGCGTGCAGTTTCGTAATCATCGAATTGTTGGGGACATCATCGAACTGGCCGAGCGCTACTGCCAGGAAGGAGCTGATGAACTCGTATTCTATGACATCACGGCCAGCCCGGACGGCCGTACTGTGGACCGGAGTTGGGTCAGAAGGGTTGCGGCCGTGATCGACATACCGTTCTGCGTCGCAGGTGGAATTCGTAGCGTCGCCGATGCTGAGGACGTACTGAACAAGGGTGCGGACAAGGTATCGATCAATTCACCCGCGCTCGAAACGCCTGAACTGATAACGGCTCTCGCGAAACGCTTTGGCTCTCAATGCGTAGTACTAGGAGTTGACAGTCGCGAACATGGCGGCGTCTACGAGGTCTATCAATACACCGGCGATCCAGACAAAACATCATCGACAAAGCGTTCAGCAGCCGACTGGGTAACCGAAGCACAAAGTCGCGGCGCTGGGGAGATCGTCCTCAACTGCATGAACCAGGATGGTGTTCGTCAGGGCTACGATGTTGAACAGTTAAAACAGATCCGTGAAGTATGCAATGTGCCACTCATTGCTTCGGGAGGCGCCGGCTCAGTAGAGCATTTCCGCGAAGTTTTCAGCGTTGCCAACGTTGACGGTGCGCTCGCAGCAAGCATTTTTCACAACGCGGAAATAACTATCGGGGACCTGAAGCAATATCTCGTCGCACATTCCATCGATATTAGATTATGAGGACAACACCTTGAGCACTGGAAAGCTGGAGTTTCTTGAAGAACTCGAACAGATTATCGTCGACAGGCTGGAGAACCCTGTCGATGGCAGTTATACATCCGGCCTGGCCGCACAAGGGCAAAAACGAGTTGCACAAAAAGTTGGCGAGGAAGCCATTGAACTTGCGCTTGCCTCTGTTGCAGGTGATCGATTGGAGGCACTCAATGAAGCGGCCGACCTGATTTATCACCTGTTGGTGCTGTTGAACAATCAAGGTATCAAGCTCGGTGACGTTGTTACAACACTGGAGTCCAGGCACTCCCAATAGTTGCCTCTCACGAATTTTCAGTCGCCCTGCCCCCTCAATCCTACGTCCTCCACCGGTCGGCACGATCGGCAGCTTGCAAAATGCGACAACGTATAGATCTCGAATGTGATCGATCTCTGGCGAGCAGGCCACGTGTCATATAACCAGTTCAACTGCGACTTCACGAAGATTGTAATTTGAACTCATAACATAACCGTAAGCACCGGCATTGGCGATCAGGATAACGTCATTTTCTTCAGAAACCGGCAGCAAACGATCACTTCCCAGGCGATCTCCAGTTTCACATATGGGTCCCACGACGGTTACCATTTCAGTCGCTGCTTCACTGGACTTGGTCAGGTTTACGATCTCATGATATGCGCCGTAAAGCGCTGGCCGAATTAGCGAATTCATACCCGTCCCGACACCGATGTAACGCATCTCACCTTTACCTTTAGTTTGAGTTACACGTGTCATCAATACGCCTGCCTGCGCAACCAGATAGCGGCCAGGTTCCAGCCAGAGTCGGTACTGCGGATAGGACTCACGAATTTCCTGCAATGTGGCATCGAGCTTCACCAAATCAAACGGCTTTTCGCCCGGTTTCTCCGGGATGCCGATTCCGCCACCGAGATCGATCGACTCCACCGCAGGAAATTCTTCCGCAACGTTAACGAGCTCGACCGCAACTGATCGCCAGTTGTCCGGATCCAGGATTCCGCTGCCCCTGTGGGCGTGAATCCCAATGACCTCGGCACCGGCCGCGTCGACCAATCGCTTCAGTTCATCCACCTCAAAACGAGGCACGCCAAATTTGGAATGAATTCCGGCCGTTTTTACGTGCTCATGGTGCCCCCGACCCTGACCTGCGTCGACCCTGATGAACAATCGGCTGCCTTTGAACAGTTCTGGCCAGGCTTCCAGTGGATAGAGATTATCCAGCGTTAGCTGCAAGCCTTTTTCCAATGCCCATTCGTACTCCTCACGTGGCGCGAAATTCGGCGTAAACAGTACTCGCCGTAAATCGAAATCCGGGATGTGCTGCTCAAGCCATCGAACCTCTCCAGGCGACACGCATTCGAAGTCGATCCCCTCTTCTGACATCGTCCGCAGCAAGTCAGGGTTGAAATTTGCCTTTACCGCGTATAGAACGCGATCCACGTTCTTCAGGTCCAGGAGATTTCTGGCGGCCCGTTTAACACTATCCCTGTCATAGACAAACGCGTTGAGCTGGTGACCGGCAAGCTCAAGCAGTTGCTCCTTCTTCTGCATCCACCACGCGTCACGTGCCTGGACACTTGCCTCTCCGCTTCGAAACAGCGCTTCCCAGCTCGGCCCGAAAGCGGGATTCCCAGCAGTCTTTTTTATGATAGACGCATGCAACTTTCGAACGAGCTTCGGACCCTGGCCTTGTTCAATAACGAAACTGAGATTCAAGTCGTTCGCGGCCTGCGACATCATGTGTATTTTTTCTTCCTCGAAAACACTAAGCGCAGGAGCCAGGCGTGGCAGGATGGTGCGAATTTTTCTACCCACCAGGCTGACCGCGGAGCAGTCGCTTATCGTGCGCACCCGACAAAGCTGATTCAGATCGTGAACCAGTGAGCGATGCACATCTTCCTGCAACATCCCATCGGCCGTGTCGATAGACACGGTGACATTGGTTTCCGACGTTGAAACGAAATCAATCGAAACGCCATGCTCGCTAAAAATAGTAAAGGCGCGCGCCAGAAAACCAACCTCATGCCACATCCCGACGCCGTCCATCGAAATCAGTGTCAGCCCGTTCCGAATACATATGCCTTTAACCTGCGGCTCGACCTCATCGGTCACCGAGGAAATCACCGTGCCCTGAATCTGCGGTGCCGTCGTGCAACGAACAAACAGCGGAATATTGTATTGACGAATAGGCGACAGACATCGCGGATGCAGTACCGAACTACCCGCCGATGCCAACTCTTGCGCCTCGTCGTAATGCAGGGCGAGCAACAGTCTGGCTGAAGGAACTACGCATGGGTCGGCCGTGAACAGACCCGGTACATCCGTCCAGACCTCGAGCCGGCGTGCCTGCAGTCGCGCCGCGAAATACGCAGCGGACGTGTCGGATCCGCCTCGACCCAAGAGCACGGTTTCGCCGTACTCATTTCTGGCGATGAAACCCTGAGTGAGTACCACTTTTCCGTGTGTGGCCAGCGTCGCCTGCAGCTCTGTATCAATGTCGGCTTTGCAAGTGGCCGACAAGTAATCCTGATCACGTTTACCGCCGCTGCGGTTCGTGCTTGTCAAGAGATCACGTGCGTCTACCCATTGAACAGGCAATCCAAGGCTATCGAGGTAGGCGGCACCGAGACGTGTTGCCATCAGCTCGCCCAGCGCCATAATTCGAACTCGAACCCGCACGCTGACTTCCCGAATCAGCCGAACTCCGGCTACAAGCTGATCTAACTGCTGCAGGGTCTCATCCAACAACGAGTGGCCGTCGACTCCCAATGCACCTGCCAGTTCATAGTGTTGTTGCCGGATAGCGTTCAACTGGTCTTTCGGATCTTCCACAACGGCCGACTGCAATATCGTCTCGAGGCCGTTTGATACCCCTTTCAATGCAGAATGAACAACGACAGGTTGCAGACCTTCATCAAGCCTGTTGCGTAACAGTCCGGCGATCGCCGCCCAATTTTCGGCGCTTGATACACTTGTGCCGCCGAATTTGAGAACAACCCAAGGGGAGTCTGCTATAGATTCTGGCGAACCCAAAGACGTACCTGGATCGAAACCTGCTTCGGCCGTAGCTGTATTCATGCTGATACTCGATTGATGATGCTCAATTGGAAAATTTTCGGCAAAAAAAAACCCGCTAGGTAGTCCCTGCGGGTTTGTTGACAATGTTCAGACTTTATTTCTAGCTGATACTCTTGCCATTCGCACCCACACACCTCTGGCGCGCCATGTATTTTATGTGTTTTTTCACATCGAACGAGTCGCTGCGTTGGCACATTACGTAGGGAGCGGAAAAATTCATTGCCGAAGTAAATCGGACCTGACCTGAAAGGTCAAGCAGTTATGCGCCGCACCAGGGTGAAAACCGCCGCTATTCGTCCCACGGCGGTGGGATAGTCACGGCACCCTCCGACGCCGAAGACACTTCCGCCCGATACTTGGCCAACACGCCTTTTTGAACCGATGATGGCGGCCGTCGCCATAATTCCCGTCGTTTGGCCATTTCCTCAGCATTAACTTCAACATTGATTTGCTTCAATTCCGCATCGATCACGATCCAGTCTTCATCCTCTACCAGAGCGATCGGGCCGCCTGAGGCAGCTTCCGGAGACACATGGCCGACGACAAATCCATGGCTACCACCCGAAAATCGACCGTCTGTGATCAACGCGACCTCGGCACCCAGCCCTTTACCCATGATTGCACTAGTTGGGCTCAACATCTCTCTCATGCCGGGGCCACCTTTAGGTCCTTCATACCGAATGACAATGACATCACCTGATTTAATCGTATCGTCAAGAATCGCCTGAAGGGCCATCTCCTCAGACTGAAATACCCGCGCTGTACCGGCAAAACGCAGCCCTTCCTTCCCGGTAATCTTTGCGACCGCACCATCAGGAGCAAGATTTCCGTAGAGAATCGCTAAATGGCTATCCTCCTTAATCGGATTTTCCATACCCCGAACAATATCCTGACCTTCCGGGTAGTCGGCGACCTCTGCAAGGTTTTCAGCGAGCGTTTTTCCCGTTACCGTCAAACAGTCGCCATGCAGTAATCCGTGGTCGAGCATACGTTTCATCAGCGGTTGAATACCGCCGATGGCGATCAGTTCTGACATCAGGTATTTCCCACTGGGTCTTAGATCGGCCAGTATCGGTATCCTCGCACCAATTTTTGTGAAATCGTCAAGCGCCAGATCGACTTCTGCTTCTCGAGCAATCGCGAGCAAATGTAAGACTGCATTCGTCGATCCACCCAAAGCGATAACGACTGCGATCGCATTCTCAAACGCCTTGCGCGTCATAATATCAAGCGGCTTAATATCCTTTCGTATCAAATTTACGACTGCTTCGCCAGCGCGAGTACAGTCGTCAATCTTTTGCTCCGACACCGCCTCCTGCGCGGAGCTGTTGCCGAGGCTCATGCCGAGCGCCTCGATAGCAGATGCCATGGTATTTGCCGTATACATTCCTCCGCAGGCACCAGGTCCCGGAATCGCCGTTTGCTCGACTTCAAGCAAAGCCGCCTCATCAATTTTGCCACCCGCGAGGGCGCCAACGGCTTCAAACACCGATACGATGTCACGGCGTTTTTCACCGGGTTTAATCGTCCCGCCATAAACAAATATCGACGGTCGATTCAGTCGGGCCATAGCCATAACGCAAGCCGGCATATTCTTGTCGCAGCCACCAATTGCGATTAGCCCATCGAACCCCTCGGCTCCGGTAACTGCTTCGATGGAGTCTGCAATGATTTCTCGCGAGACCAGCGAGTAACGCATACCGGGCGTGCCCATGGAAATGCCATCCGAGACGCTGATCGTATTAAATATGACGGCTTTGGCGCCAGCCGAATCTGCTCCCTTTGCGGCAACATCAGCGAGATCTCGAATGTGCATATTGCAAGGTGTCACCATGCTCCATGTGGACGCGATGCCAACTTGAGGGCGGTTGAAGTCGTCTTCACTGAAACCGACTGCACGAAGCATTGCGCGACTTGGTGCCTGTGCAGAACCATCGACAACGACGCGAGAATAGCGACGCAGTTCTTTTTCAACCATGATATTTGTCTTGCTCCGGGAGTATGGAGAAGCTTTGCAAAATAAGCTCCGGAGCGGCAGTCTAGCCCGAAATAAACATGACTGCCAGACCGCGGTTTCGGTTGGACCTAGTGCTACTCTTCGTCCCGAATCGTAACAGCGATTCGGTGATAGACATCACTATCCGCTGTCGAATTATCTGTCGACAATTCAACGATAAATGCCTCGTCTCCCTCGACCTCCGAATCACGCACTAATGGGATCAACAACCGAGCCAAACGTTGCCCAGGCCCGAACAATATCGACTGGCTGGCAGGTGCGAAATAGTCCTCACCTTCCGTCGCTGTAATGTCGCGCAATGTGTAAGCAACTTCTAATGACGTGTTGTCCGGGTTGAATCTTTGAATATCGATTTGTACAGCGGGGTCGCGTTCTCTAACGGATGCCTGGCTCATCGAAAACGCGACGGTATTTGCGGGCAACTGAGCCTCAAATTCGCGTTGATCATCATCCTCAAGAACGACTGTTATCGTTGCCAGCTCGACTGAAGCATTGTCAATTTCGCGCACGCGCAGCATCGACTGCTGGTCGGCCTCTCGTAAAGTATCAGAGGCCATAGTCAAAGTGACGCGAGCGCGTTCCTGCCCGAGTGGAAACTGAAATACACCATCGCTATCGAGCGCATACTGACCTGAGACCCATGGTGACCTGTTGCCGCTGAACCCAACTTCTTCGACCCTGAGTGTAAGTGGCAAAGACACATCTTCACGAACCACGTCGATAATCACCGGCGCCCCGTCTTCACGTAGCGTCACTGTAACGGTCTCGGCACCCGTTCCACCTGCGGGAAGCCGTATTACCAAACTGGGCAAAGGCAGCTGAGAAAAATCCACCAGAGGTTCCGCGAACGTCTCTGATTCCCCCTGGTTAAGGATCTCAGACACGCTGGAAATTATGCTGAACGGGTCTGGCAGGTGTTCTTCGTCCGCTACAACTTCGAGCGTTGCGACGACAGGCGTGTCCGTCCGCCCCGATTCTACAAGCTCTGGCTCTGGCTCCAACTCTGGTTCCGCGGTCAGCACTTGCGCTGGCGGCTCGTCGACGACAATTGGTGTGCCGATCGAAATCACTTCGCCATTTTTTGTAAATCGATCAATTATTTCGTCAAGATAGCCAAATTGATACCCAGCTGCGGCGAACAAAGTGAACAATGCAACGATTGCAAAGATCCATTTGCCCGCGCCTTCCGGCTCCTCCATTTCGATATGCTCGACGGTGTCCTCGCTGACAGCGTCTTCGCCTGGCGGGTCCAGTGCCTCAAGAAAATCTGCCATCGATTCAAATCGTGTTACACGTGAAAATGACAAGGCTTTCTTCAGGGTTCGCCATTGTCCGTCGCTGATGCTCGCCAGACGTTGCGGCTTCATGCCAGCTTCAGCTGCCTCGGCGGCATTTCGAGGACCAAATACACGATACCCGGCTATGAGGCGGTACAACAGACATGCAAGCGAAAATACATCGTCGGAAGGCACCGGCTCATCGCCCGTGAGAACCTGCATACTCGAGTACGCGGGTGTCATGTGTCCGAGGACGCCGGGATCAGGTATGGCATCGCCTTCAAGCTGTGTTTGTCGAACTCGCGCAACGCCGAAATCAAATATCTTCGACTCGCCGTTGGGCATTACCATTATGTTTCCGGGCTTGACATCGGCATGGACAATTCCACATCGGTGGGCATAGTCCAGCGCCTTACCTACATCCTGGATGATGGCGAATGCCCGCTCAGGTTCGATGCGGCCAGAATCCGGTGTGTCAAGAACATCGGCCAGCGTCTGTCCATCCAGCCATTCCATGACAATAAAATACAGGTCCTCGTCACGATCCAGATCTATAAACCGTACGATATTCGAGTGTGTAAGACAGCGACCTTTAGCTGCCTCCTGTTGCAACGCTCGCAGCGCCTTGCCGTTGGCTGCGAGCTGCGGAGACAACACCTTTATCGCGACCCACGGATCGGCCGCCTTGGCCTCTGCGAGCCGACGGTCGAGCGCCTTGTACACAACACCCATGCTTCCGCCGGAAATCTTTTCCTGAAGCATGAAACGGTCTCTTAGAACCGAGCCAACCTGCACGAGATCCTCTGCCGTGTTCGCTGCAACCGCATCATCCACAGGTATAACGGTGGTGGAACTAAAAGGGTCTTCTCCAGGAGCTGTCTCAGCCGCCGGTATCGCCGCAGCGATCGGCGTAGGTGCCATTGCACCCGCTTGAATCACCTCTTCCCGTTCTGCAGGTTCTGTTCGTACCGTCGATTTTGCGGGATCCTGTTCATCATTCTGAATCACCCCGGAAAATCCCGGTTCACTGCCGTAATGATCAAGCATTGACTTTACGAGCTGAAAGGTTTCCTTACGTAGCACACCGCTTTCGTAACGATCTTGCAAGACCCTTCGAACTTCCGCCTCACTCGTGCCATCGGATGCCAGTATTCGACCGATTCCGTCCTGCATATCGGCCAGCATCTGAACATCATCAACCTTGCTCTCGAGCTTGTCATTAAAGCTGCTTAGCTGATCAACCAGTGAGGCAGATATATTGTCGGATTTTGCGTTCATTATTGCGATTGCCGGTTTCCAATCCCGTTTACCACAGTCACGCCGCACGGAGTGACCCATACTCGACCCAGTTTAACGGCTGGTGGCCTCAGGCATGCGGAACTGGTCGTCAAATTACCTTTCCGGGATTCAGGATATTGTGCGGATCCAGCGCTCTTTTTACCGTACCCATCAACTCAATTTCGATCGGATCACCAAATCGGGACAAATGGTCTTTTTTCATTGTACCAATACCGTGTTCTGCACTGATGCTTCCTCCCAGCTCGGAAACCAGCGTATAAATCGCGTCTGTCAATCCGGCAGCACAGGCTTGAAATCTGTCGACGTCTCCATTCGCGGGTTGAGACACGTTGTAGTGCAGGTTACCGTCACCGACATGTCCAAATGCGACCAGTCGCGCCTCCGGCATTTTTTCGGCCAGTAGATCATCGCCTTCGCGCAAGAATTCGTGCAGCTTACCAATCGGAACAGAGATGTCGTGTTTCAAGCTCGCGCCTTCGGATTTTTGCGCCTCCGAAATGGTGTGGCGCAAGTGCCAGAATTCGTTAGCCTCGGTAAGATTCTTGGCGATTGTCGCCTCTACACATAGGCCGTCTTGCAGCGCTTGCATCAGTTCATCTTCGATTATTTCACTGTCATCACCGATCACAACGTCAAGCAATACATACCAGGGGTATTGTTTGTCAAATGGCGACCTCGCGCCATCGATATTACGCGTTACGAATCGCATTGCGCGACTCGAAATCAGTTCGAAGGCCTGAATTCGATCGGTCAGCCCGCGGCGGAGTCTGGCCAGCAATTTAACGGCCTGATCTGCCGACTCCAATGCCACCATCGCCGTCGCCACTTCTCCCGGATCCGGAAACAGTCGCAGCGTGGCCGCCGTGATGATACCAAGGGTTCCTTCGCTACCAACAAAGAGCTGCTTCAAATCGTAACCGGCCGTATTCTTGCGTAATGACCGCAAGCCATTCCAGACAGTGCCATCTGCGAGAACCACCTCTAGTCCAAGTACCTGGTCACGTGCGGTTCCGTATCGGATGACGTTTATTCCACCGGCATTGGTAGCGAGATTGCCACCGATCTGGCAGCTACCCTCCGACGCAAGACTCAGCGGGAAAAAGCGCTGAGAATCTCGAGCCGCGTCCTGAACCGACGCTAGTATGCATCCGGCTTCCACGACGATTGAAAAGTCATCCGGATCGATTTGCCGGACCGCATTCATTTTGGACAGTGATAGCAATACCTGTTCGCCGGTCTGGTCCGGTATGGCTCCACCACACAAGCCTGTATTGCCACCCTGCGGCACAATGCCGACACCGGCCTGCGCGCACG
>PVMS01043726.1_pt1 | contig 14673 bp, 12 predicted proteins | sample 1853461 | NCBI WGS metagenome assembly PVMS01 (sample SAMN08582032, study PRJNA380276) | Marine sediment metagenome, whole genome shotgun sequencing project. | isolation source: ocean sediment barecode stripped | collected 2017 | reverse complement strand
GTTCAACCGTCAATAGCAGGAGATTATTTTTCAGAATGGCCGCGGGCATATGACAACGGAGTGCCTGCTCCAGCAAATCTATTTTGCCGTTGAGAATTGACATGATTCGCCTGCAAACATGCAGGCCGAGACCCACACCCTCACCAGGCCTTCCTTCATCAAGCTGTACCCAGGGTTCAAAAATTTGCTGTGAATCATCCTTGCTGATGCCGGGACCGCTGTCATGGACCAGCAATTCGAGTCCATCGGCTTTTCCCTGCCTGGCTGCAGCGCGCCTGACTTCCACTTCAACCAGGCCCGAATGGGTGAATTTGATCGCATTTCCCAAAAGGTTGTCGATGACTTGCCGCAGCAGGCGTGAATCGCTGTACCACCATGCGGGAAGTTCTGGTTCAACCGTCAATAGCAGGAGATTATTTTTCAGAATGGCCGCGGGCATATGACAACGGAGTGCCTGCTCCAGCAAATCGATTCCATTCAATTCGCCGTACAGCGGCGTGAACGGAAACTCGGCTGTTCGCCCAGCCGGATCAACTGACTCGATCAGCCAATGCAATTGCCTGCCGGACTGTCGCAAGGCATGGAGCAATTGCCGCTGTTCCCCACTCAGGCCTGATTCGCCGAGCAACTCGGTCACGCCCAATACCCCGTTCAGGGCATTGCGTAATTCATGACCCAGCATGGCCAGATGATGTTCAGATCGTTGGATCCCCTTTTCGCCCTGCATTTGAATTCTCCCGCGCACCGCTTTGGTGATCTGTCAATAACCATTGCAAGGCGCGCGGTGCCCGGCCGGACCAATCTACACTCACGGCGCATTCATGGCAATACGAGTCCCCGGGCAGCTGTCATGAGCAGCGGGAGTTGTTATGCTTCACTCATGCCTGTTCGTCTGCTCGTCGCCGCTTTCATTCTGATTGCCTTTTTCCTGGTTTTATTTCTGGTTTTGCTGGCAACCGACACCGCGCTGTCCGTGTGGCACTACCTGAAGGAGGCGCCAGCCTGGGTTCAACTGGCTTATGCCATCGTGCTGGCCGGGCTGCCCCTGATCACCCTGGTGCTGTTCTGGAACTGGTTTCGTCCCGGGCGCAGCAAAACGGTACAGGCCCCCACGCGGGAGCTCAGCAGCGAAGCTTTACAGGACGAGTTGCTGGAGTCCGCCAGGCAGGGCGTGGACGTCAGCAGTGCATTGGAGGAGATTCGCGAACAGAGACGGCGCCGCAACAGCGGAGAAATCTATATTGCCGTTTATGGGGAGATCAGCAGCGGCAAGAGCAGCCTGGTGCAGGCGTTGCTGCCGGAGATTGAGCTGGAAACCGACCCACGGGCCGGTACCACGACCGAAGTCCGTCACTATAGCTGGCAGGCTCCATCGGGGGATCTCATCATTATTGCCGATCTGCCCGGTTTTAATTTTGAAGACGACAATGCTGCACTGGAAGAAACCCGCAGAGCGCATCTGGTCATTTTCCTGTGCGACAGTGACCTGACCGCAAGTCAGATGAAGCAGTTCAAGTTTCTGCAGGGTCTCGATAAACCACTCATTCTCGCTCTCAATAAAGCAGATCAGTATTCTTCCGGGGAACTCGATTCCTTTAAGGAACGTTTCCAGCAAAGAACCGGGCTGGACGAGTCCGACATCCTGACTATCAGCAGCGGCGGACGTGAAGAAGTCATCCAGTTGCTGGGCGAAGAGATTGAACAACGCGCGGAACGCCAACGCAAACCGGAGATGGCCCAACTGCGAAGTGCGGTACAAAGGCATCTGGACCAGGATCGTGAATTGATGGAGTCCCTGAGAAACACCGCAGTATTGATGTTGACCAGCGAAAAACTGGATGCAGCTCGGGAACGTTACCGTGCCGAACAGGCCAAAGAACTGGTCACCAAGTATTCACGACGTGCGGTGATCGGCGCCCTGGCCGCCGTGGCTCCCGGATCGGATCTGGTAATCCAGGGTGTCTTGGCGGCGCAATTGATGCGCGAATTGTCAAAGTTGTACGAGGTTCCCTTCAAGGAAATGGAAATCGAATCATTCCTGCAACTTGCCAGTGGTAAAGTCCGTAACATGACCGCCATCACTCTGGCCATCTCGGGTAATGCGCTAAAGGCATTTCCCGGCCTGGGCACGGTGTCGGGAGGCTTGGTACATGCTGTGGCATATGGCATGATTTTCGATAGCCTGGGCAAGGCAGCAGCGGAGACCATGGCCAGCCGGGGTGAATTCAGGCCCTATCCCGCAGCAGAAGCATTCGAGGATTTACTACATGATCATCTGGAATCGGGTGCAGTCCATATTGCAAAGCTGGCGATCTCCGGGACAGGCAAGGAAAACAAGCACGGGGACTGAGGCAGACCGACAGCTTCTACAGGCCAATCAGCATTTACGGGATCTGCTCGAAGACACCACCATACCGGCCACGGTACGTGCCGAACTGTCAGCAGAATTCGACGAAATTGATGCCATTTCCAGAAAACTGCGCGACGAAGAAATTCATATCGCGGCATTTGGCCGGGTTGGCGTGGGCAAATCTTCACTCTTGAATGCCCTGCTGCATGAAAACGCCTTCAGTACCAGTCCGCTGCATGGCGAAACCCGCGAAGAAGCACGGGCGGCCTGGCATTCGCTGAAGCAGGGACACCTGGTCCTGATCGACACACCGGGAATCGACGAATTGGATGGCGACGAGAGGGCACAACTGGCGCGGGACATCAGTCGACGCGCTGATATCATCCTGATGCTGTGTGACGGCGATCTGACCGAGACGGAATTCGACGCCCTGCGGGAACTCTGCGAAGCCGGGCGAACCGTGTTGCTGGTGCTGAATAAATCCGATCGCTATAACGAGACTGAACTCGTATTGCTGCTGCAGCGCCTGCGTGAGCGGAGTGCGTCTTTCCTGGCACCGGAGCGGATTCTTGCTACCGCGGCCGAACCCCGGCCTGACATTGTCATCCGCAGTGGGGAAAATGGCGCAGAAGCCGAATTCGAACGTCCCAGAGCGCCGGTAGTGGCAGATCTGAAAGGCATACTCTGGGACCTGTTGGAGAAAAAGGGCAAGTCGCTTGCCGCGCTCAATGCCGCCATTTTTGCCAGCGAACTCGATGAAAAAGTAGCCAGCCGAATCGTTGCAGCGCGACGCTCTGTCGCCGAAAAAATCATTCGCAACTATTGTGTCGGCAAAGGACTGTTGGTCGCCATCAATCCCATACCGGTGGCGGATTTACTGGCCGCTGCAGGCTCCGATATTGCCATGGTGATCCACCTGGGCGAAGTCTACGGATTCAGCTTATCGAGACGAGAGGCATCCAAGCTGCTGATTACGATTTCAGCGCAGTTGCTCGCTTTAATGGGTGCATACTGGGGCATGAATCTGGTTTCCAGCGCCCTGAAATCTGTAAGCGTCGGCCTGTCAACTGCGCTGACCGCAGCAGCCCAGGGCGCCCTGGCGTGGTACGCCACTTACGTCACCGGAAAAATGGCCGAAAACTGGTTCTCCAAAGGCAAATCCTGGGGCGCACAGGGTCCCGCAGACACCGCCCGATGGATACTGGCGTCCCTTAACCGCGATTCCCTGATACGTAGCGCCCGATCCGACATTGCACAGAAGCTTAGGCGATCTGTGGAGCGGTAGGTGGCCTACGGCCGCTGAATCATTCAGTTCATTGTCGGCGGATATGAATATCCCCACTGAAACTATCCAGCCGGATCGAGGTTCCGTTATTGCCTTCCCGGTATTCGAGAATACTACCCGGGCCTTCGGAACCCCTGGAGGCTTCGCCGAAGTCCGAGCGTATATCCCCACTGAAGGTCTGGGCGGTAAAACTGGCCTGCTGCTTCGCAGGCAGACGAAGGACCAAGTCCCCACTCATACTCTCACTGCTTAGCCGGCCGCCATCTCCGACTGAGAGTTCGAGATTCATATCGCCGGAAACTGATTCAAAACGACCTCTTTCCACTTCGCGGGTGGTCAGCGAAACATCACCGGAAACCGTACTGACATTGACCTCACCGCTCACACCGCTCATGGTGATGTCACCGCTCACCGTTTCAACGGAAGAGCGCTCTGTCGTACCTTCAAATTCCACATCACCACTGACCGAATGAATTTCAAGCCGCTGAGGAGAAGCGCCTACTTCCACATCTCCGCTGACGGTATTCGCCACAATACTCTCACCTTTGCTGCCATCCACTTCGATGTCAGCGCTGACGCTCTCGGCTTCTACACTGGCGGCCACCGGGATCCGGAGGTGGAGACTGGTATCATCAAAACGTTTGACGTTCGCCTGATGGTGCACCCTGACATGGATTCCCTTTGCTGACTCGGTAATCTCCACTTTTTCGACATCGTCACCTAACTCGCCAGTAATCTCAATTTTTGCCTCTTCCCACACAGAAAATTCGATACTGCCGGCCATATTTTCAACGACCACGCGGCCATCAGCAGCCATCTCCCGTGTTTCATTGACGCTTCCGGCCGACAGTGCGGTCAGCGGGAACAACAGGGCAAATGCCAGCCAAATCTGATTAATCAGGGAAATTTTCATATCATTGTCCTCCTGCTGTTTCTATCCAGCGTGGCGATCTGTTTCAGAAATTCGAGTTGCCTGGAGCGAAGCTTCAGCATTTTTTCGTGCAGAAATGGGTTGCCGGGATTCTGCTGCAGGGCTAGGCTCAAGCCCGCCTCTGATTCACGCAGGTCCTTCCATCCGGCAATCATCTTTTCAACAGTCTGGTGCTTCAGATTGCCAGTCGGTTCACTGACGGAAATGAATTCCCGGAATGCAGCCTGATATTCAAGTTCGGTTGCAAAAAGTGTAGCGGACAAGCCTCCGGTCCGGACAAACTCGCCCTGCTCTTCAGATGCCATATCAGCCTGGACAGGTACAGGTACCCTGGTTTCCTGGCGTTCGAGCAGAATACCCGCGGCGATGAGCAGTGCGAATGAAGCAGCGACGGCAGGATACCACCAACGATTCGATGACACCGGCTCCGGGCTGACCGCGGGCTCTCTTTCAATCCGGTTGGCGATGGCCGGCCAAACGTCACGGTCCGGGGCTATTTCACGGGGTAGAGCCTCCAGCCTAGCCAGCAATCCTTTTTCAGTCATCTTTTCATTCATGAGTCCAATTCCTCGCGGAGAAGTTTCCGGGCGCGATGTAACTGTGCTTTGGAAGAGCCAACCGCCATCCCGGTCATATTGGCGATCTCCTGGTGCCGGTACCCTTCGATGTCATACAGGACCAATACCGATCTGGCTCTTTCAGGCAGTCGCGCAATTGCTTTTTCCAGGTCCATTCGTTTGTCCGCAAATACATCCCGTTCACCGAGCGCCGTCCTTTCAATCGTTTCATCCAGCGCTACTTCGCGTTGAACACGGCGCACGCGAGTCCGCCGGTCGCTCAAAGCGACATTTGCGGACAATCTGTGCAACCAGGTTCCGAAACGGCTCTCTCCACGGAAACTGTGCAGCTTTTGCCAGGCCCTGACGAAGGATTCCTGCAGCATATCTTCCGCCAGAGCGGCATCACCGCTACAGAGTCTCCAGAGCAGACCATAAATCCGATCCCTGTTGCTCCGGTACAGACTCTCAAAAGCAGCACAATCACCTTGCCGGGCCGCATCGACCAGCTTCGCTTCATGCTCGCGATCATCGAGATCCACCTCCCGTAAAGCCACCGCGATTGCTCCTCCCATAACAATTGGACATAAACCCGGCCGAAAGGGTTTAAATCTATTCTGACACGGGAAGGGGTAACCTTGCTTTGAAAGTACTGTAGGAGCCCGCCATGCGGCCGACCGGTTTTAGTAATCGGCGGTTCACTTAGAAGCAGTTCAGGCATCCGGCGTGCGGGAGGCCGTCAAGGCTTGAACATAATCGGGCCAAAAAGAACGAAAACCCCAACGGCATGCAGTGGACTGGGTAGGCTCTCCCACGATTTTTAGCCGCCGAGTGATAATCTCAGCCCGGGGCAATTTTCAGGGATGAAAATTGAGGGCGCCCAGGGCAAGGAGCCCTGTAAGCCCGGTCCCGATCAGGCTGAGATTCTCGCGAGGGCAGCCCGCAGGGCCGGATAAGCATGAGTGGGAAAGTCTACCCAGGCCGCTGTATGCCAGCTCTGCGCTCAGAAGGAACCGCCGAATAGAAAAGCGGTCGGCCGCATGGCGGCCTCCTACATAAGCGCTGCTGCTACTTTTTGTTGCTCCGCCTTGAGGGAGGCTGGAGTTCGCTCACCATAGGAATCCAGGTATTCACCTATGTCCGCAATTTCTGCTTTCCATGCTTCATCATCGACTTCAAGCAGGGCCTCCATCGATTCTGCCGGAACATGGATACCGTCCAGATTCAAATCCCCCGGTAGCGGCATCCGGCCAATGGGCGTATCCACGACATCCACTTCGCCGGCACAACGTTTGATGATCCAGTCCAGCACCCGCATGTTTTCGCCAAACCCGGGCCACATGAACTTACCTTGCTGGTCTTTTCGGAACCAGTTCACATGGAAGATTTTCGGCAGCTTGTCCGACACATCCGAAAAACTGAGCCAGTGAGACCAGTAATCCGCAAAGTTATATCCACAGAATGGCTTCATGGCCATTGGGTCGCGGCGTACAACACCGACGGTATCGATATTGGCCGCGGTCGTCTCAGATGCCATGGCTGCGCCCAGCAGAACACCATGTTGCCAGGACTTGCTTTCCATCACCAACGGCACCAGCCTTTCCCTGCGGCCACCAAACACGATGGCGGACAATGGAACGCCGGCAGGTGCCTCGGCCTTTTCCGAGTAGGACGGGCACTGCGACATGTGGACCGTGAATCGTGAATTGGGATGAGCCGCAGGCCCATCCCCGGGCATGAAGCTGTTTCCTTTCCAATCCGTAACCGGCACTCTGTCATCCAGCCCTTCCCACCAGGGCTGATTGTCTTCTGTCGTTGCAACATTAGTGAAAATCGCATCGTGATCCAGCATCGCCAACGCGTTGGGATTGGTGTTTTTAGCGGTTCCCGGCGCAACCCCAAAGAAACCTGCCTCGGGATTAATGGCCCACATGCGTCCGTCATCGCCCACGCGCATCCAGCAAATATCGTCGCCGATCGTCCAAATTTTCCAACCTTCATAATTCTCAGGGGGGATCAGCATGGCCAGGTTGGTCTTGCCACAGGCAGAAGGAAAAGCAGCAGCAATGTAGTGGACTTCACCCTGCGGATTCTCAACACCGACAATCAGCATGTGTTCCGCCAGCCAGCCCTCGCTGCGCGCCTGATGACTGGCAATACGCAGGGCGTGGCATTTCTTGCCCAGCAGGGCGTTGCCGCCGTAACCTGATCCGAAGCTCTGAATTTCCAGATCCTCAGGAAAATGCATGATGAACCGGCGTTCTGGGTCGAGATCACCAATGGAATGCAATCCCTTGATAAAGGTCCCTTCGCGCTCTATGCGCTGCAATGCCGCTGCACCCATTCGGGTCATCAGGTGCATATTGACCACAACATAAGGACTGTCCGTTAGCTCCACTCCGCACCTGGACAGTGGCGAATCAATGGGTCCCATGCAGTAAGGAACGACATACAGTGTGCGGCCTTTCATGCAGCCACTGAAATGGTCCCGCATCTTCGCTCGTGCTTCGCCTGGATCCAGCCAGTTATTGTTGGGGCCTGCATCCTCCTTTCTGGAAGTGCAAACATAGGTAAGATGTTCAACCCGTGCCACATCGGATGGATCCGAACGGTGCAAATAGCATCCCGGGTGAGTTTCAGGGTTGAGCTTGATGAAGCTGCCGGTGGCCTCCATTTCCGTGGCCAATGTCCGGTACTCCGCCTTGGAACCATCACACCAATGGACGCCATCGGCTTGGGTTAGGTTTGCTACCTGGTCCACCCAGGACTTCAACTCTTGATTAGTGGTCACTCTCAGTCCCTCATGAATATCTTTACCGCTCGCGCGGCGTCAAAATGACAACTAGGCAGAATAGATGGATGGTCCACTTATTTCAATGAGCCAAATCAGTCATCGATCGAATGGCGCAGGTTTTTTTGGCCATCAATCAGGGATCAGGGTATCAATGACATGGTCAATGTATTTCTCATACTCCCCACTGCTCAGGCTGGGTGTCTGCTGCTGTTTCTGCAGTTGCAGGAATCCAAGGTATACAGAGTAGGTGAGCCGCGCCTGATGCCTGGCCTGATCAGCCACCATTCCCAACTCTTCGTAGGCTGCCGACAAGTGTGCCATCCTTCTGTTTGCAACACGCTCCAATACGGGCTCCACCTGTGGATGAGCGGCAGCCGAGCACAGCTCGCTATAAACTTCATGAGTGAACTTTTCCTTGCCTACCCGGCGAAAAAAGGAAATCAGGCGATCACGGGGATGATCGATTTCGCCCAGTGATGTATTGAGGTTTCTGCTGTCGTGCTCTTCCCATCTGAGAAGCGCCTGTTCAAGCAGCGCTTCACGGCTGGAAAAATGCCAGTAGAAGCTGCCTTTGGTGATACCCATGCGGCGTGCAAGTGGCTCAATAGCCAGGGCCTGCATTCCCGACTCTGCTATCAATTCCAGCGCAGCACGTTCCCAGTCGGCGGCCGATAGTGTGGTCCGTTCACTTTTTGTCAATGCTTTCAATTTTATGTTCACTCACCAGATTGAGGCGATTGCTCATTGATCCGGGAAATTGTGGCTGATGAATAAGACAAAGCAAACCCACAGATAAACTTTCTGTGGGAGCCAGTGAGAAATCATCATGTTATTTGCATACCAGGGCGTTCATTCTGGTTGCTGGCAAACAAAAAATCCAGCCCTGATGGGCGTGTCCGTCTCGCAGAGCCTGAATGGAGTATTCACAACCTTCCAAATTCGATGACCGAGACAGGTATCAGAGAGGTATTGACTTGCGTCATTTCCTTCACCATACTCTGGCGTATGGTTAATGTATGATGTCCGGTCTTTTGTACTGTGGATCGGATATGAATGGACAAACTGAAGGCTAATTCCTCATGGCAATGCCATTTTTTGACAATCAGATCAGGAGTAATAAGACATGACCTGGCTAATGCTATTGACTCTCTTGGGTATTTCGCTGGCTTGCGGCTTTTATGGCACCAGCCTGTTGCTGTGGACTGCGGCGGTAGCCGTGGGTATTTTTGTGTTCGCTGTAACCGGTTCCGTGCCGATATTCAGCCTGGTAGTGGTTGCGGCCGTCTTTGCGGCAGTGGCCATTCCCGTGAATTTCAAGCCCTGGCGCCAGCAGTTGATCAGCGCTCCGTTCCTGAAGCAGTTCAGGCGCATGTTGCCGGACGTGTCGGAGACCGAACAAGTCGCGCTGGAAGCGGGAACAGTTGGCTGGGAAGGTGAATTATTCGCCGGAAAGCCCAATTGGCAATTGCTCAAGAAACAACCCTACCTTGAACTGACGGTAGAGGAAAAGGCCTTTATCGATGGTCCGGTAGAAGAATTATGCGGCATGCTGAATCAGTGGGAAATTACGCATCGTGACGCTGACCTCAATCCTGAGACCTGGGACTACATGAAGCGCAATCGTTTTTTCGGGATGATTATCCCCAAGGAATATGGAGGCCTGGGCTTCTCAGCCATGGCGCACCGTGCCGTTCTGCAGAAAATATCGTCGATAAGTGCCGTGGCGGGATCGACGGTCGCCGTTCCGAATTCACTGGGACCAGGAGAGCTTCTGCTGCACTACGGCACAGATGAGCAGAAAAATCACTACCTACCCAGACTCGCCAGGGGAGAAGATGTGCCTTGTTTTGGTCTGACCGGACCCACTGCCGGATCGGACGCCACTTCGATTCCCGATTACGGCATCGTCTGCAAAGGCAAGTACAAAGGTAAAGAAGTCCTTGGTATCCGGCTCAACTTTGACAAGCGTTACATCACACTTGCGCCTGTCGCAACCATAGTCGGCCTGGCCTTTCGCCTGTATGACCCGGATGGGCTGCTGGGTGAACAGGAAGACAGGGGCATCAGCCTGGTGCTGATGCCAAGAGACACCGAAGGCCTGGAAATCGGCAAGCGCCATCTGCCGATGAACGTACCTTTCCAGAATGGCCCCCTTCGGGGCAAGGATGTCTTTGTCCCGCTGGATACGCTGATCGGTGGCACGGAGATGATAGGACAGGGATGGCGGATGCTGGTTGAATGCCTGTCGGTCGGCCGCGCCATCTCACTTCCATCCACATCAACCGGTGGCTCGAAAATGGCGGCTCTTGCCACCGGCGCCTATTCCAGAATCCGCAAGCAGTTCAATATGCCGATCGGCCGTTTTGAAGGCATCGAAGCCGCGCTGGCCAGGATAGCGGGAAATGCCTACGCCAGTTCAGCTTTGTCGCGAATGACGGCGACAGCAGTAGACCTGGGCGAAAAACCGGCCGTTCCTTCGGCCATTGCCAAGTACCATGCAACTGAAATGGCCAGAGAAGTGATCACCGACGCCATGGATGTTCATGGAGGCAAAGGCGTTATCCTGGGGCCAAAAAACTACCTAGGGCGCGGCTGGCAGGGTGTTCCGGTGGCCATTACCGTGGAAGGCGCCAATATCATGACCCGCAACCTGATGATTTTCGGGCAGGGCGCCATTCGCTGCCACCCCTATGTGCTGAAAGAAATGGAAGCGGCGAAAATTGAAGACAAGCGGGAAAGAATAGAGCGCTTTGACGAATTGCTCTTTTCCCATGTTGGATATTCGATCAGAAACGCCGTGAGAAGTCTCGTGCTTGGCCTGAGCTTCGGCAAGTTCGCTACCGTACCCCATGACCGAAAAACGGCGAAGTATTACCAGAAACTGTCGCGTTACTCGGCCGCCCTGGCTTTTGTATCGGATGTCTCCATGCTGACTCTGGGCGGCAAGTTGAAGCAGAAAGAGCATATTTCCGCCAGGCTGGGTGACGTGTTGAGCCAATTGTATATTTGCTCCGCCATGCTCAAGCGATTTGAGTCGCAAAAAAGACCGGCGGCTGACCAGGCGATACTTGCCTGGGCATTCCATAATGCCGTGTATAAGATTCAGTTGGCTTTGCGATTGGTCATCGATAATTTCCCCATTCGTTACCTTCGTTCTGTTTTACGGTTTGTCGTGTTCCCCTTTGGCCGTCGCGAACGGGCATCAGGCGACCGATTGACCCACAAGGTGGCGCAGTTGCTGCTTTCTCCTTCCGATACCCGTGATCGATTGACTGATGGCATCTACAAGTCGGCCAGTGCCGGACATCCGATCGGCATGATGGAACAAGCCCTGCCCCAGGTCATCCACGCCGAACCATTGGAGCGTAAGCTGTTGAAGGCGCTCAAGCATGATGAAATCAAAGGCATTACCTGGGACGAGCAGGTTCAGGACGCAATAGCCAAATCGGTCATTTCGGTAGAAGAAGCCGACATCCTGGTACATGTGCGGAGTCTGGTCATGGACATCATTGCGGTTGATGAATTCGATCCGCAAGACCTGCGTGCAGGAATTCAGCTGCCGCAAAAACTGGATAACCAGCATGCGGCCTGAATTCTGAGCCGAAAACCTGCTGGATGAGGATTACGAACCGGCATTCGGCTTCAACAGTCCAGGCAGGTCAGCTTATCTTTCGCTGAACTGGCTGCCCTGGGTTTTTTTCTGCCGCCGCATCTCCAGCGGGTGCTCCACTCGGCGGAAGTGGTCAGACCAGTGCCTGAGGGAGCGCCAGGGGTGACGCAGGGCCATTCGCGGTCCGGCAAAACGCATGATTTCCCTGACCTGCTGCCGCTGCTGCTTTTTATAGCAATGTACAGGGCAAAGTGCGCAGGTCGGCTTTTGGTCGCCGTAAGGACATTTCTCAAGCCGTTTGGCAGCGTAGCGCAAAAGGTAATCACAGCGCGCGCAGGGTTTGCCTTCATAAGGGGCATGGTGATGAGCGCAATAGATCTCCGTCATGCATTGAAGGGTTGCATGTTCGTGTTTCAGTCTGCCGGTAAGTGATGCCATATCTGAAGATTAACGGTAAGGGGGTACGAGTGGTTTGACCGGGATCAATCATTCGCATGAATGAAAAAGCTTGCCCGATGTATGATGGCAACATGCGCATTTCCGGGAAAGACAATCAGGCCAAAGGCATCGACATAAATTTCAGTAATATCAGTCTCTTTCTGGTCTCTCTGGGGATTTTTTTCCTGACTTCCTGTGACCGGCATGGCGAACAGAAAGCTGAATTCATTGTCTTTGGTACGCTGTTGGAAGTAACCACCTGGGGCGCTTCCGAGGCACAGGCCCAAACGGCATTTTCCGAGTTGCAATCCCTGTTCCAGTTGATGCACAGGGACTGGCATGCGTGGGAACCGGGGCGCCTGACCGGGATCAACCAGGCATTTGCTGAAGGCAGAACAGCTCAGGCCGATAAAAACATCCTGGAGCTGGTGACCCGATCACAGCAGCTGGAAATGCTGAGTGGTGGGCGTTTCAACCCGGCTATAGGAGGCCTGGTGCGGCTGTGGGGTTTTCATACATCAGAATTTCCCATCCTGGGACCACCGCCGGAGCCAGTTCAAATCCAGTCTTTTCTGAACCGTGCCCCTTCCACACTGAACATTCAAATCCGTGGATTAGATCTGGAATCAAGCAATTCTTCAGTGCAGTTGGATTTTGGCGGCATTGCCAAGGGATTCGCCATTGACCTGGCCTGTGCGAGGCTGCGCGAATTGGGGATTCGAAACGCCATTGTGAATGCCGGCGGTGATCTGCGTGCATTCGGCCGGCATGGTTCCAGGCCCTGGCGAGTCGGGATTCGAAATCCCGCGGGCGGCATCATAGGAGGCGTGACAGCCGGTGATGATGAAGCCATCTTCACTTCGGGCGTATACGAGCGCTTCAGACAGGACCAGCAAGAACGCTATCCGCACATTCTCGATCCGCGAACCGGCTGGCCGGTTGAAGGTATTTCGGCGGTTACCGTGATTTCAGGTGAAGGCCTGTTGGCTGATGCCGCGGCAACGGCCATTATTGTTGCAGGAAAGGAGGACTGGGTAACGGTAGCCCGATCACTGGGCCTTGACAAGGTATTACTGGTGGATGAATCCGGTACGGTTTACCTGACTCCGGAAATGAATGGGCGTGTAGAATTCGTGGAAGGCGTGGAGCGGGTCATTGTCGACTTGGCAGGCGAACACTGAACCAAGTACTCCTTCAACATGATAATTGCGGATACAGAGTCACCCAGATGTTCCAAGTCAAGGCGCAGTCTGCAGGGAATGGCTTGTCCTTTTCAAAGGTTGCAACGCAGGATTGGGACATCTGGGTGACTCCCTTCGGGCGAGCTGGGAAGCGCTCGTCCGTGGCGTTGCACCTCTTGGCAAGGACCGGGCCATTACCTGCGCGGCGCGCCTGCCGGCCAACCACTTCCCAACTCGCTGAATCCGTAATTATCATGTTGAAGGAGTACTGGTATGGCTGCGTCAAAACATTCCCGTTTCCAGGCGCGCCACTTCGGACATCATGCTGTGATTCCAGGGCGGATCAAAAGTAAGATCAACTTCTACCTGTTCCACGGTCGGCACCAACTTCAATTTTGAACGAACATCATCGACGAGAATGTCACCCATTCCACAACCCGGCGCAGTCAATGTCATGGTCACGGCCACCACTCTCCTGCCATTTTCGACCTGACTCATTTCACAGCTGTAAATCAAGCCAAGGTCCACAATGTTGACTGGAATTTCAGGGTCATAGACCGTCTTCATTTGCTCCCAGAGTAAATACTCGACATCATCCTCCGTGGCATTATCCGGCAAAACGGGCGGCATGACAGGTTCCTTTCCGATGGCATCTGCGTCGATGCCGGCAACACGGAACAGGTTACCGTCCACGAAAACCGTGAAGCTGCCGCCAAGTGCCTGCGTAATATAGCCGACAGTGCCCGCCGGTATGGTGACTTCATCCCCCATCGGAATCATCACGACATCGCAATCGCGTTCAAATGTGCAGGGCTGACTGGTGTGAGAGAACATGGTTTCCAGAAAATGCGGTCTGGTGCATGATTTCTCAAGAGCCAAACAAAAAACCCCGCAAGGCAGGGCTTTTCATGATGATCATCAGTCAAGCACTATTTCATCTGTGATTGCTGGTAATTTTCAATGCCAACCCGCTTGATCAGGTCGAGTTGTGTCTCCAGCCAATCGACGTGTTCTTCTTCGGAATCCAGAATGCTATCGAACAGGTCTCTGCTCACATAATCTCTGCATGACTCACAATACTCGATAGCCTCGCGCAGATCGGGAATGGCATCCATCTCCAGCGCCAGGTCACAGGAAAGCATTTCCTGGGCATGCTCGCCGATCCTCAGTTTGCCAATGTCCTGCATATTCGGCAGGCCTTCCAGAAACAGGATTCTCTCGATCAACTGATCGGCATGCTTCATTTCATCGACAGATTCCTGGAATTCATAATCACCCAGGGCGTTCAGGCCCCAATCCTTGAACATACGTGAATGCAAAAAATACTGATTGATTGCCATCAGTTCATTTCGCAGGACACGGTTTAGATACTCAATGACTTTACTGTCACCTTCCATGAAAAGCTCTCCTGTTTGGTTAAAGGGTTCTGCGACCCCGATAGATCATTCTACAAAAGGAATCAATTGCCTGCCGGAATGAGAATCATTGGCATGTAGTCATGCCGAATCGTGTGAAACGGGGCTAATC
>PVMS01165896.1_pt1 | contig 14674 bp, 16 predicted proteins | sample 1853461 | NCBI WGS metagenome assembly PVMS01 (sample SAMN08582032, study PRJNA380276) | Marine sediment metagenome, whole genome shotgun sequencing project. | isolation source: ocean sediment barecode stripped | collected 2017 | reverse complement strand
TGGTGGATGCGGGCTATATTGTCACCGTGCGCACCACCCGGGGTGACGACATCGATGCCGCCTGCGGTCAACTGGTGGGGCAGGTGGTTGATCGCACCGGACGCAGCGAGCGCTACCGGGCAGCGGCACAGAACGAAGTAATTCAAGTGGGGCAGAGGTGATTTCAGTCATTGGCATAAAACGCAATAAACTTGTCGCGCTGTGTACCCTGGCACTTCTTTCGGTACTGGTCAGCGCCTGTATCACCACCACGGAGAGCGTGTTCACCGAAAAAGCCTCGCCGGAGAAAGCCCTGGAACGACGGGTGGAACTGGCACGCCAGTATATCGGTGAGGGCAACTGGCCTGACGCCAAGCGCAATCTCCGGCTGGCCAATGACATCGACTCCAGGAACCCTGAGGTGCATGAGGCCTTCGCCCTGGTTTACCAGAGCACCGGCGAATACGAGCTGGCTGAGGAGAGCTTTAAAAAGGCGATCAAGCTGGACCCCAAGATGTCCCGCGCGCGCAATAACTATGCGGCATTTCTGTTCGGCCGGGGGCGTTATGAGGATGCCGAGAAGCAGTTGGATTACGTGGTCAAGGATGCCCTGTACTCGGCCCGGCCAAGCGCATTCGTAAATCTGGGCCTGTGTCGCGTGCAACTGTTCGACCCCCAGGGTGCTGAGGAAGCGTTTGTGCGGGCACTCGCCATGGACCGCACCAACAGGATCGCGCTGCTCGAAGTCGCCCAGATCCGTTTTGATGCGGGGGACTTCAAAACCGCCGGCACCTATTACGATACCTACAAAAGAGTCGCTCGCCAGCAATCGGCGCGGGGCCTGTGGCTAGGTGTTCGCCTGGCCCAGGCGACGGCAGACCGCGATGCGGAGGGCAGCTATGTGTTGGCACTGAGGAATATCTACCCCGATTCCGCCGAGTTCCAGGCCTACCTGCGGACTCAGAACAGTGACTGAGGAAGCCGCACGACAACTGGATGCCTTTACTACCCCCGGGACACTGCTAAGGGCAGCCAGGGAGGCGCAGGGCATTGGCGAGCGCGAGGCGGCTGATCGCCTCAACCTGATGCCCGGCTATGTCGCCATCCTGGAACGGGATGATTACCAGGCCTTGCGCAGCCCCCCCTTCGCCCGGGGTTATGTCAGGGCCTATGGCAAGATGCTGGGTCTTGACGAGGTAGAGTTGCTGGCCTGTTTCGACCAGCTGCGTGACAGCGACCCGGAGCGGCAAGCGGCGCAAACGCGGCAGCGGGTTGTGACCCGGCCGTTACAATTTCAGCGCACGGGCCTGGGCGTGGTGATCGGGCTGGCTGTATTGTTGTTATTGGTGCTGGCACTCTGGTGGTGGCAGGGGGGACAATCCCGGGGCGCGATTTCTGTGGGCGATGCTGCCCCGCAATCAATTCAGGGCGAGCTGGTGGCTCCTCCCGAAGCAGGTGAGCAATGACTTCCGAATCCCCGATTGTGCGTCGCCAAACCCGCAAGATATACGTTGGAGATGTCCCGGTGGGAGGCGATGCGCCTATCAGCGTGCAGAGTATGACCAACACCGAGACCTGCGATGTGGTGGCTACGGTGGCGCAGGTGCGCGCCATACAGGACGCGGGTGCCGATATCGTGCGGATATCCGTGCCGAGTATGGAAGCGGCGGAGGCTTTTCGCCAGATTCGCGCCCAGGTCACAGTGCCGCTGGTTGCGGATATCCACTTCGATCACAAGATCGCTCTCAAGGTCGCTGAATACGGTGTTGATTGCCTGCGTATCAACCCCGGCAATATTGGCAGGGATGACAAGGTACGGGCGGTTATAGACAGCGCCCGTGACAAGGGTATCCCCATTCGCATCGGCGTTAATGCGGGCTCGCTGAGCAAGGAGCTGCAGCGCAAGTACGGTGAGCCCACGGCCGCGGCCCTGGTGGAATCAGCCATGCACCATGTTGATATCCTGGATAAATTCAATTACCCCGACTTCAAGGTCAGTGTGAAGGCGTCGAGTGTTTTCATGGCGGTGGAGGCCTACCGCCTGCTGTCCAAAGAAATCGAGCAGCCCCTGCACCTGGGCATCACCGAGGCCGGTGGCTTGCGCGGTGGGTCGGTAAAATCGGCGGTGGGTCTTGGCATGCTGTTGATGGATGGCATTGGCGATACGATTCGTATTTCGCTGGCGGCGGATCCGGTGGAAGAGGTCAAGGTCGGTTTTGAAATTCTTAAAAGCCTAAAACTGCGTGCCAATGGCATCAATTTCATCGCCTGTCCCAGCTGCTCCCGCCAGAACTTTGATGTGGTCGGCACCATGAATATCCTGGAGCAACGTTTGGAAGACGTGCGCACCGCCATGGACGTCGCTGTGATCGGCTGTATTGTGAACGGTCCCGGGGAGGCCCGCGCAGCGGATATAGGGCTCACCGGCGCCAGCCCTAATAACCTTATCTACGTGAGGGGAGAGCCGGACCACAAGGTCAGCAACGAGGACTTTGTTGATCATTTGGAGGAGGTGATACGCCAGCGCGCGACGGAGCTTGAACAAGAGCGGGCGTCGCAGGATGAAAAACTGATTGTGAAATCGTCTGCTTAATCGACAACCGCGACCCTTGGAGAGTACGTGAGTAAACTAAGAGCCATCCGCGGGATGAATGATATCCTGCCGGATGAAACCCCCTATTGGCAGTTTCTGGAGCAGACGGTGCGCCGTGTGTTGGCCAGTTACGGTTACGGCGAAATTCGCCTGCCTGTGGTAGAGCAGACCGAACTGTTCAAACGCTCTATCGGTGAGGTCACCGATATTGTCGAGAAAGAGATGTATACCTTCAACGACCGCAATGACGTGAGCCTGACCTTGCGCCCGGAAGGTACCGCTGGTTGTGTGCGCGCGGTTATTGCGCACGGCATGCTCAATGTGACCCAGCGCCTGTGGTATACCGGCCCCATGTTTCGCTACGAGCGTCCGCAGAAAGGCAGGTACCGGCAATTTCATCAGGTAGGTGTTGAGTCGTTCGGGATCGCCACCCCGGATATAGACGCGGAGATCATCCTGCTTTCCGCCAGGTTGTGGCGCGAGCTGGGCATCCATGAGGGCATAGAACTGCAGATCAATTCTACCGGCAGTGCTGATGCCAGGGGAGTGTATCGGGCAGCCCTGGTGGAATACCTGGAGCGGCATGTGGAGGCATTGGACGAAGATAGCCAGCGCCGGCTGCACAGTAACCCACTGCGCATACTGGACAGTAAGAATGCACAAACCCAGGCCTTACTGGATGAGGCACCGGCCCTGGCCGATTATCTGGATGAAGAATCCCGCGCCGATTTCGCTCGCTTGTGTGACTTGCTGGATGCGGCGGGTGTGCCCTACGTGGTGAATACGCGGCTGGTGCGCGGCCTGGATTACTACAACAAAACCGTCTTCGAGTGGGTGACCGATCGCCTGGGCGCGCAGGGTACGATTTGTGGAGGAGGGCGTTACGACGGCCTGATGCAGCAGCTGGGCGGCAAGGCCACCCCCGGTGTCGGCTTCGCTTTTGGCATGGAGCGCCTGATCTTACTGCTGACGGAACTTGGCGTTTTGACAGCCACGTCGTCAGCGGCGGATGTCTATGTGGTGGCGGTTGGCGATGCCGCGCAACTTACGGCGCTGGCGGCCGTAGAGCAACTGCGCGACCAACTGCCCGCGCTGGATATCGTACAGCACATGGGTGGCGGCAGTTTCAAAAGCCAGATGAAAAAAGCAGATAAGAGCGGCGCCCGGGCTGCTCTTATCTGGGGTGAAGACGAAGTGGCGGCACAGACGGTCAGCGTCAAACCCCTGCGGGATACGGGAGCTGAGGGGGAGCGGGCGTCACAGCAAACGGTGCCGGTTGAAAAATTACAAGAGACACTGTGCGCAGTGCTCGCGCTTTGAAATTGAGTTAGAGGGAAAGACGTGGATCAATATCGTACTGAAGAAGAACAGGTTGAGGCGTTACGCCATTGGTGGCGTGAAAACGGAAAATCCACCATCGCCGCCATTATTATCGCGGTGTCCGTTGGCTTCGGCTGGCGGACCTGGCAGGCTAACGACCAGGCTCAGCAGGAGGGCGCTTCGGATATCTACCAGGCTATGCTGCAGGCGGTGAGCTCTGGCGATGTGTCTGCGCAGCAGGAGCTGGCTGGTATCGGCCTGGGCCAGCAACTCAAGGAAGATTATAGCGGCAGCACTTACGCCCAATTTGCGGCGCTGCACATGGCGCGACTAGCGGTAAACAATGGGGATTTACCCGAAGCGGAAGCACAGCTGCGGTGGGTCCTGGGCAAGGCCGGATCCGGTAGCGATATCGCACAGGTCGCACAGCTGCGACTGGCCCGGGTAGTGGCGTCCACCGGTGATACAGAGCAGGCCCTGATGATTCTTCAAGAGGCGGGTGAAGGCACCTACCAGGCATCCTATGCGATAGCGCGAGGAGATATATTACTGGGACTGGGTCGTGATGACGAGGCGCGAGTCGCCTATAACCAGGGGCGAATGCTGGCGATGAGCAGCCAGGGCCAGGTCAATATGCCCGCCCTGGAGCAGAAGTTGCAGAGTTTGAATCCGGTTCCCGCCCGCACTATCGACACGCCTGTGGCGGCGCAGCCGGAAGCTGTCGAGGCCGTGGCCGCACAAGTCGAGGTGCTGGTTGAGAGCCCTGCAGACGATGCGTCAGACGATGCCGCCGACAACCCGGGGGAGTAACGCAATGAGGCGGGAATACAAGCGGCTTCTTACACTGGCTATGGCTGTCAGCCTCACGGGTTGTAGCACCATCTCAGGTTGGTTTGATAACGATGATGACGACCCCACCGCGCCGGTGGACCTGGTTAAGATAGAGCAGACCGTCAAGATCAAGAAGCTCTGGTCTGCCGGGGTTGGCGATGGCCAGGGTGATGGCTTCTATCGGCTGCAGCCGGTGATATATCGAGACAAGATTTACGCGGCCTCCGCTGAGGGCCGGGTCAGGGCGTTGGAGCGAGCCGGAGGTAAGTCTCTGTGGAAGGTCGACCTGGATACCCCGCTGTCCGGTGGCGTGGGTGTGTAGGAAGATGTATTGCTGCTGGGCAGCTCCGAGGGCTCTGTGTTGAAGCTGGATGCCGGTTCGGGGGAGCTGTTGTGGTCTACCCAACTGCACGGTGAGGTGTTAGCTCCCCCCCAGGCCAATGGCAAGGTCGTTGTCGCCCAGACCTACGACGGTAAACTGCAGGGCCTGGATTTCAACACGGGAGAGCTCCTGTGGACCTATGACAGCAACGTACCGGTGCTGACAATTCGCGGTACCAGCATGCCTATTCTGAATAACGGTGTGGTCTACGCCGGGTTTGCCAATGGTCGCGTGCTCGCTTTTGATGCGCAAACCGGGGCTGTCGGCTGGGAGGTCCGTGTGGCGATTTCCCAGGGTCGATCGGAGATAGAGCGCATCGTGGATGTGGACGGCACCATGCAACTGGCGGGCAACGAGCTCTACGCCGCCAGTTACCAGGGCCGGGTAGTGGCAATCGACGCGTCCAGTGGTCGCAAGCTCTGGCAGCAGGACGTGTCCTCGTTCTCGGGTGTGTCCCAGGGCTTCGGCAATATCTATGTGGCCGATGAAGACGGCACCGTTACCGCCTATTTACGTAATGGCCAGGGCGTGCGCTGGACGCAGATCGCCCTGGGCTATCGAGAGTTGTCGCGCCCGACGCCCGTGAGCAGTTATGTGGCGGTAGGGGATTTTGAAGGTTATGTACACCTGCTTTCCCAGGTCGATGGAGAGTTCGTTGGCCGGGTCAAAGTGGATGGGGATGGGGTCAGGGCTGATATGTTGAGTGACGGCAATGTTCTCTACGTGTTTGGCAACGGCGGGAAGCTTGCCGCCTATGAGATTACAGCGAAGAAGTAATGATTCCGGTTATCGCCCTGGTCGGGCGCCCCAATGTCGGTAAGTCAACACTCTTTAACCAGCTGACACGGAGCCGGGACGCCCTGGTGGCGAATTTTCCCGGCCTGACACGGGATCGCAAATACGGCCAGGCAAAAATAGGCAGCAGGCCCTTTGTGGTTATTGATACGGGCGGTATCAGCGGCGATGAAGACGGCATAGATTCAGAAATGGCCGGCCAGTCATTGACCGCGATTGAGGAGGCCGATGCGGTGCTGTTTATGGTGGATGCCCGGGAGGGGTTAAATGCCACGGACGAGGCGCTGGCCACGCATCTGCGTCAACGTAATAAAGCCTTTCACCTGGTGGTGAACAAGATCGACGGCCTCAATGATGATGTGGCCACCGGCGATTTTTATTCCCTGGGTGTGCAGTCCATGTACGCAATCGCGGCGAGCCACGGCCGCGGCGTGCGCAGCATGATCGATCAGGTGCTGGCGACATTTCCGGATGCGCAGGAACAAAGCGACCGCGAGCGCTATCCAGACAGTATCCGTGTGGCCATTGTGGGACGCCCCAATGTGGGTAAATCCACCCTGGTGAATCGCATGTTGGGTGAAGAGCGGGTGGTCGTTTTCGACGAGCCGGGCACCACCCGTGACAGTATTTATATCGACTATGAGCGCGACGAGCAGAAATACACACTGATCGATACGGCTGGCGTCAGGCGGCGTAAAAACATCAGGCAGACGGTTGAGAAGTTCTCTATCGTAAAGACCCTGAAGGCGGTGGATGACGCGCATGTGGTGATTCTGGTAATGGACGCCCATGAGGGCATCGTGGATCAGGATATGCACCTGCTGGGTCACTGCATCGAAGCGGGGCGCGGCCTGGTGCTGGCGGTCAATAAATGGGATGGCATTGAGCCGGATCAGCGCGACTGGATCAAGGTGGAGCTGCACCGGCGCCTGCAATTTGCCGATTACGCCGATACCCATTTTATCTCTGCGCTACACGGTACCGGCGTGGGTCACCTGTACAAGTCGATTAACGCGGCCTATCAGTCCGCCACGCGCAAGCTGAATACCAATGCCCTGACCCGTATTCTGGAAGGCGCCGTGTTTGATCATCCGCCGCCCATGATTAACGGCCGGCGGATCAAGATGCGCTATGCGCACGCCGGCGGGCAGAACCCGCCCCTGATCGTAATTCACGGTAACCAGACGGGGAACGTTCCCACCAGCTACCAGCGCTATCTGGAAAAAGTCTATCGCCGTGAGCTGAAACTGGTAGGCACCCCGGTGCGCATCGAATTCCGCACCAGTGAAAACCCCTACACCGAAAAGCGCGACAAAATGACCCAGCGTCAGGTGCACCGCAAGCGGCGTTTGAAGACCCACGCTAAAAAGAGCAGGAAGAAATAGCGGGTCAGGCGGGCAGGGCGTCCAGTGTCTCGCTCAGGGGCCTGACCCGGCTTACCACGCCTGCCGCGTCGTGACGCACATGGTTGTGGGACATCTCATGTTCCACCATGTCGTTGCTTACCGTACCCATGTCCAGGCACTCTTTCAGCAGGCCGAAGAACAGGTCCTCCTGGTTTTTGTCCGGGTGGGATCTATAGTGTCCCAGAAAGGCGTAGTCGCCGAACACTTCCCGTCGCAGGTGCATCACCCAGCCAATGGGGGGGAAGTATTTGGATTTATCCGCGGGAATGAAGTCTATAGGTAATCCCGCTTTCCAGGGCTGGGTCCAGCGTTTGGTGGTATGCAGCATCTTTGTTCTGCGGTTTAACACGTCCAGGTCGTTCCAGTTCTTCTCCAGCAGGCCTATGGTACGGTGGTCTTCATACATCAGGGTTATCCACTTTTTGTAGTCACGCGTACCGTCAAACATCTCATTGAATTGCTCGGCTGTACGCCAGTGGGTCAGCTTGGCGCAGTCCAGCAACATCACGCTGCTGGCCATTGGTCCGGTGACACTTTTGCTAATGCGACTACGGGGACGGCACAGTATCGCCTTGCCTTCCATATTCCTGCTCAATAGCTCCCACACATCGCTCACCGCGAATACGTCCGGGTCGATGACCAGTGCCCGGCCCTTGAAACCCATCAATTGTGGGGGCATAAACCGTAGCGGCGTGAAGGACTGTAAGTCACTCATACGCCACTTGCGCGGGACCCCGTTGCGCAGGAATGAATCGCCGTCCCGGGCCACCAAAAAGGGGTTATCGCGAGTGTCTATAAACTTGATATCAAACTTGTCGTTGTGAGTGGAAAAATGTCGTAAGGACCGCTCGCCGACATGTGCACCGAGAATTTGTTTGTGGTTGACGTGGATAAATAGACAGGGATTTGGGGGCATTGGATGTTACCTGTTAAATGTAGGATAGGTCGGTCCGGGCCGGTTATATGGGGTCTGGACGTCCGGATCGTTCACTCAGTAGAGCGTCGGTACTGTTTATAGTCTGATCCACGGCTCGCTTGAAGATAACTATTTACATTCTCGTCCTGACCTTGGCTTTCCTTTGATCCATGTCAGTATTCCCGGGTGATTGCGCTGTAGCCATTCCGCCAGGCAGCGCTAACTGGCTGAGAACGCAGGGGAAATAAAATACTTTAAAGGAAGACTTGTGCTTTGAGGTTTTAGTGTTATAGTCATGTATAACACCATATCAACAAGGCGCTTGTGATGAATTTGAAATCCAGGAAAAATGTAATGAACTACAGTGACGACCGTGTGCTGAACTACGCGGTCGTATTTCTTGTTTGTGCGCTGGTAAGCACGCTGGGCGGCGGTGCGCTCGCTCTGGTCTGTTTTGTCTTTCTGGCGCTGGTAGTGAAAGCGTTGCCGCGGTGGCTGGATCAGTCCGCCGGCAAGCTTCACCAGCAGTTATAGTGTGGGGGGGTAAAAAGTGATGTTGCGCATTCTATTTATTTTGCCGGTCTTGCTGGCCGTATCGGTACATGCGGACACCCAGCGTGTAGAGGGCCTTCATTTCCAGCGTATCCTCGTGCACGGCAGCTCCAAGGTCGAGATTACCCAGGGTGAAGATGAATTGCTGCAGCTGCGTGGCAGCAGTGGGGATCTGGAAAAGCAGCCCTTCTTCCTGGACGGAGATACCCTGGTCCTGGGGCACAGTAAGACCCATCCCGGCAAAAGTTTCAGCGGTGTCAAATTCAAATTGACGGTGGCTCGGCTGGAGCATTTGCAATTGACGGGTTCCGGGGATGTCTATGTAAAACCGCTGGAGGTGCGCAATCTTCATGTTTCAGTCGCGGGCTCCGGGCAGGTCAAGTTATTTTCTGTCACCGGGCAGGATGTGGCGTTGGTAGTGAGTGGTTCCGGGGTGATCCAGGCGGTAGAACTCACCGCGCAACAGCTACAGTTGATGTTGTCGGGATCCGGCGACCTCCAGCTGGGTAAGTTGAGCGCGCAGGAGATAGAGGCATCGGTGAACGGCTCCGGCGATATTATTGTGCAGAATGCGGTCAGTGCCGATAAGGTGGAGATTACCATTGTCGGGTCGGGCGACGTCGATATGGGCTTGCTTTCCGCCGCCTCTGTAGAAGTGAATATCGTGGGATCGGGTGACGTCAGGGTTGGTGACGTGAGGGAGCTGGATGTCACCATCATGGGTAGTGGCGATGTGAGTTACCGCGGCGACCCGGAAATTGACCAGTCTATATTGGGCTCCGGTGACCTGCATCATGACTAGCGGGAGCGCGGTGTGACCGTAGAGTGGAATGACAAGCAGCCGATTTACAGACAGCTGCGGGATATGGTCGTCGAGCGCATTATGGACGGCTCCTTCCCCGAGGGCGAGGCCGTGCCTTCGGTGCGGCAAGTCGCTGCGGATTACCAGATCAATCATCTAACCGTAGGCAAAGCCTATCAGGAGTTGGTGGAAATGGGCTTGTTGGAAAAGCGCAGGGGGCTGGGTATGTTCGTCACCGCCGGTGCATGCTGTACGCTGACAGGTGATGAGCAACGACGGTTTGTGAACGAGGAGGTTCCCGCGTTTGTAGAGCGGGTAAAGGTTTTGGGGATGGATATGAATGACGTGGTGGGGCTGTTGCTTGACCCCGGGAGCGATGAATAATGGAAAGCATCATAAAGGCGAGGGGCCTGGCCAAATCCTTTGGGGATATCAGGGCCGTTGACCACATCGACTTCGACCTTGAAGCCGGGTCGGTGATAGGTTTGATTGGCCCTAACGGAGCCGGCAAGACAACCCTGCTGCGTGCACTGCTGGGGCTGACTGAATACGACGGGGAAGTGGACGTGCTTGGCAACTGCCCCCGCAGCCAGCGTTCGCAGCTGATGGAGCAGGTTTGTTTCATTGCGGATACCGCCGTATTGCCACGCTGGATGAAGGTCGAGCAGTTGCTGGATTATGTCTCGGGTATTCATCCGCGGTTCAATCGAGAACAGGCCGAGGCCTTTCTGCGCACTACGGAAATAAAACCGTCGCGGCGTATACGGCAGCTGTCCAAGGGCATGATGGTACAGCTGCGCCTGACCCTGGGGATGTCCATCGATGCCAGGCTGTTGATTCTGGATGAACCCACGCTGGGTCTGGATATACTGTTTCGCAAGCGTTTCTTTGAACAGTTGCTTAACGATTACTACGATGGAGAGCGCACTATTATCATCTCTACCCACCAGATAGAGGAGGTGCAGAATATCCTTACCGGTGTGATGTTCCTGGATAACGGCAAATTGGTATTGAACAAATCAATGACAGCGATCGAAGATGAATTTGTCGAATTGCATGCGGTGGGCGAGTCAGTCGCGAAGGCGGCGGGGATTCCACATGTAGGCAAGCGCAGCATTCTGGGTGGAAAGGCTTTTATCTACGAGGGGATACAGCGCGAGTCGTTGGCATCACTGGGTGAGTTGCGAACACCATCGGTATCCGACTTGTTTGTTGCCAAAGTTGGAGGAGACAGCGCCCATGGCTAACACCCAGCCCACCCAGCCCCATCGTGTATTTACCCTGGTGCAGCGCGAGCTGCAGGAATACAAGAATTCCCTGTTCTGGACGCCGGTAGCAATTGCCCTGTCACTTGCGGTGATCATGCTCCTCAGCGTGCTCCTGGCCAATCGCATCAGTGTGATGGGGGACGCCATCATGCAGGTGATTGTGCATGAGGAGTCCGTCAGTGGTATGAATATCACCATCCAGTTGAATGACGACGGTGATGATAGTGTGAGCTACGAGTACCGGGTAGAACAACAGGAAGGACCCGTCGATGAGGATGACTGGAATTTTTCCCGGGAATGGAGCTTCAAGTCCAGGGCGGAGCCGGACTCACAGGAGCAGGCCGGGATGAAGGTGGACAGCCTCAACCCCATGCTGAACATGTTGCACAGCTTCATGGTGATGATACTGGTGTTGGTGACCGTCAATTACCTGTTGGGCAGCCTGTATAACGACCGCAAGGACCGCAGCATCCTGTTCTGGAAATCCATGCCGGTATCGGAGTGGGAGGAGGTATTATCCAAGCTGGCTGTGGCTCTGGTGGTTGCCCCGGCGATATTTATCGCTGTATCGATTCTCACCCAGTTGGTCTGCGTCGTACTGGCCATGCTCGTGGTGTGGCGCATGGATATGGATGCATTCCAGTTGGTGCTGGGCAATATCGACTTTGTGCCCCTGTTTCTCAACCAGATTGGCGGCTGGGTGCTCACGGCTTTGTGGGTGGCTCCGGCCTATGCCTGGTTGCTGCTGGCCTCGGCGGCGGCGAGGCGTTCACCCTTTATGCTGGCCGTCGCGCCGGTGATCGGACTGATGGTGATCGAGGGTGTCTTCCTGGGTACGGAATATGTCGCCACTGCGGTAGTAAGCCATCTGCCCCATATAACCGATGGCGCCAGTAATGTCGGCTTTTACTTTTATGGACCGGACTGGTCCAGCCTGAACTTCATGGGCATAGTGCTGGGGCTGCTGTTTGCGGCAGCGGCGTTGGGGATCGCTGTTTACCTGCGGCGCTATCGCTTTGAGATTTAGAGCACTTCCCTGAGGGCATCCAGCAGTGCGTTGGGTGCTTCCACCATCAGCGTGTGTCCCGCGCCTTTCAATATACTGACTTGGGGTGAGGGCAGGGCATCGAGTAGCGCTTGGGCGCCTCTTAGCGGCGTCAGGCGATCCTTTTCACCCAGTATCACGAGCACTGGACACTGCACCATGGCGGCTCGGTCCAGCCCCGCGGTGTATTCATTACAGGCATTCACATCCGCATGAAGCACTCCGGGGCGGGAGCGCTCGAACAGGCGCAGGGTGCCGCCCACCATCCACATACCCGGGTTGCTGTTGCCCCCGTACAGGTGGCGCTTGCTGTAGCCGTATTCGGTCAGCATGTTAAAGGCGGCGTGGTCGTTGGCGGCAGCGGCGTCCAGTATGGCATCCGCAACCGGCATGGGTGCGGTGGAAGCCAGTAGCGCAATGGCGCGTACCCGGTCCGGGTGGCGGGCGGCGCAGTCCAGGGCCACCAGGCTACCCAGGCTGTGTCCGACAATAGCGGCCTGTTGCAAGCGCAGCGCATCCAGTAGATCCACTACCCAGTCGCCCATATCCTCGATGGCAACGCAGGGCCGGCCGGCAGACCGTCCATGCCCGGGCAGGTCAACGGCAATGACGTTGCGCCCGTGCCTGGCAAAGTGGCGCGCAAACGGCGTCCACACAGTGTGGTCCATGGCGGCCCCATGGATAAAGACAATGCTGTCCTGGTCGGGGGCTATGTCCCTGCTGTTGGTGTAGCAGTAGATGCTCTCGCTGCGTACTTCGAGTTTCATTGCGCCGCCTCCACTGCCGCTATCTTTTCTGCGGCACGCAAGCCCTGTTTCAGGTCGGCGATCAGGTCGCCCACCTGCTCCAGGCCGATGGAGAGTCGTATGGTGCCAGAGGATATGCCCGCTGCACGCAGCGCCAGCCTGTCCATACGGTGATGTGTGGTGCTGGCCGGGTGGATGACCAGCGATTTGGCGTCCCCCACATTGGCGAGATGGGAAAACAGGTTCAGGGCATCGACAAAGGCTATGCCCGCGTCGCGTCCACCCTTGACGTCGAAGCTGAACACGGCGCCGCAACCGAGCGGTAACAGGCGTGCCGCCAGTTCCTGATCCGGGTGTCCGTCAAGCTCTGGGTAGGCTATTGCCGCGACCATCTCATGTTGTTGCAGGAAGGCCACAACCTCGCGGGTGTTGTCCACGTGGCGTTGCATACGCAGGCCCAGTGTTTCCATGCCCTGCAGAATATGGAATGCCGTGGTGGGGCTCATGCAGGCGCCAAAATCCCGCAGGCCTTCTTTCCTGGCGCGGGCGATAAAGGCGGCGGGGCCGAACTCCTCGCTAAACACAAGATTGTGAAAACCCGCGTAGGGCTCGGTCAGGCTGGGAAATTTACCGGAGGCGTCCCAGTCGAATACACCGCCATCCACCAGTAAACCGCCGATGACGATACCGTGGCCGCTGAGGAACTTGGTGGCGGAGTGCAGGATGATGTCGGCGCCCAGTTCCAGCGGTTGCATCAGGTAGGGGGTGGTGAATGTCGAATCCACCATCAGCGGCAGGTTTGCACAGTGGGCAATATTCGCTACCGTTGGGATATCCAGCACATCCAGCCCCGGGTTGCCCACAGTCTCGGCGAATACCAGGCGTGTATTGTCCTGGATCGCGGCGCGAAAGGCTTCGGGGTCGCGGGTATCTACAAAGGTGGTTTCGATCCCGAAACGCGGCAGGGTATAGGCCAGTAGATTGTGTGTGCCACCGTACAGGGCACTGGCCGCGACGATATGTGAGCCCGCGCCCATCAGCGTGGTGATCGCCAGGTGCAGCGCCGCCTGTCCGCTGGCCGTCGCAATGGCGCCGACACCGCCCTCCAATGCTGCGATACGCTCTTCCAGCACCGCGTTGGTGGGGTTGCTCAGGCGTGAGTACACGTGCCCTGTACGCTCCAGGTTAAACAGCGAGGCCGCGTAATCCGAATCGGGGAATGTGAATGAGGCCGTCTGGTAGATCGGCGTCGCCCTGGCGCCGGTGGCGGGGTCCGGTTGTGCGCCGGCGTGAAGGGCCAGCGTGTCCAGCCCGGCGTATTTTGGTCCCGTCATGCTGCGCTCCTGAGCATTTGATGAGAGGCGCATACTTAAGCTCATTTGGTACAGCTTAACAAGTGGCACCCCTAGAAGTGCACTCCTTTCATCAGCGAGGCCAGCGCCACCTGCTCGTTGGATACCTCGACTTTTTCCGGCTTTTTTCCGCGCGCGGCGGCTCAGTCGCCGAACATGCGGAACACGGTGTTCATCATCACTTCCGAGAACTTGGGTGCGAGCGCGGTCATTACCTGCAGGAACACACCCATTTGTGTAGCGATGCGCTTGGGCTTCTTGATCACCGCTTCCACCACCATGTCAGCCGCTTCATCGGGGGTCAGCACTGGCATGGAGTCGTAGACGCTGGTGGCCGCGATCATGGGGGTGCGCACCAGTGGCATGTTGATGGTGGTGAAACGCACATTGCGGTCCGAGTATTCCACCGCGGCCGCGCGGGTCCAGGCGTCCAGGGCTGACTTGGAGGCCACGTAGGCGGAGAAACGCGGGCTGGGGGTCAGGGCGCTGATGGAAGACATGTTAATGACATGGCCCTTCTTGCTTGCGCTCATGGAGGGTAGCAGGCCCATGGTCAGGCGCACGGCACCGAAATAATTGATTTGCATGGTGCGCTCGAAATCGTGGAAACGGTCGTAGGACAGTTCCAGGGAGCGGCGAATGGAGCGACCGGCATTATTGATCAGGATATCGACGAAGCCGTGATTC
>PVMS01166807.1_pt1 | contig 14675 bp, 12 predicted proteins | sample 1853461 | NCBI WGS metagenome assembly PVMS01 (sample SAMN08582032, study PRJNA380276) | Marine sediment metagenome, whole genome shotgun sequencing project. | isolation source: ocean sediment barecode stripped | collected 2017 | reverse complement strand
CGCACCTCGAAGGCTGCTCAACAGCGTAATCGCGCGCTTACCGACGTGTTTGAACCGGGATCGACAATCAAACCATTCACGCTCGCGGCGGCAATCGATCGGGGCCGTTACCAGCGCAGCAGCAACATCGATACTTCACCGGGTTACATGATGGTGAGCGGACATACGATCAAGGATATTCGCAACTACGGTGTGCTTGACCTCGCTGGAATTTTGCGCAAGTCCAGCAACGTCGGCGCCTCGCGTGTTGCCATGTCGCTGCAAAAACGGGAATTATGGGAAAGTTTCAGGGACTACGGTTTTGGCGAGGCTTCGGGAGTGACTTTTCCGGGCGAATCGGCCGGGTATTTTCGTCACTATAGTCAATGGCAACCCCTCGATCACGCAACCGCGGGATTCGGTTACGGCATGTCATTGTCGATCACACAACTTGCGCGCGCCTATTCCGTGATTGCCAACCAGGGGCGACTGATGGATTTGAGCTTGCTGCGGAAAGCGCCGGTAACGGCCGCGACAAATGAAATTTCACGCCATGTGATGAAGGCTTCCACCGCACGCGAAATGATCAGCATGATGACAGAAGTGGTTGGTCCGGAAGGCACTGCTCAGCGCGCCGCGGTCGATGGCTATCAGATCGCCGGCAAGACTGGAACCGTCAGGAAGAGCATCGCCGGGGGCTATCAGAAAGACGACTATGTCTCGGTTTTTGCCGGTATTGCTCCCGCCAGCAACCCGCGCCTGGTAATGGCGGTTATGCTCGACGAACCAACCCAGAATGGGTACTACGGTGGTGTGGTCGCCGCCCCGGTGTTCCAGGAAGTGATCTCGAATGCGCTGCGTATTCTCGATATTGCGCCTGACGATTTGCCGCTGCAGACTGCCAGCAAGGAACAGGGGGCATGATGGCGAAAATCAAAATGCCCGGGATGTTATTGCCGGAACTACTGTCGGGCTTTGCGCTGCATGATCCGGTGCCGTCAATACAGATTTTCGATATCGTCAGTAACAGTGTAAATGTTACCGCGGATTCAGCCTTCATCGCGCTGCCCGGCATCAAAACCAATGGTATCGATTACGCTATCGATGCGGTGAAAGCGGGAGCTATCGTGGTAATCTACGATGCCACGGACGAGTATAGTCTGCAGCGGATTCCACTGTTGCGTAAGCAGGTCGATACTCACTGGATCGGAGTCGATCAGCTGGACCGCGCCAATGGTCATATCGTGAGTCGTTTCTTCGGTGATCCGGGACAGGCGATGACCATAGTTGGAATTACCGGCACCGATGGCAAGTCCAGTGTCACCCATCTGGTCACCCAGGCCCTGACCCGAATAGGTAAATCCTGTGCCAGTATCGGTACCCTGGGATATGGTATCGGTAATAACCTGACCCCGGACAGTTTGACCACGCCGGATACGGTCAGCCTGCAATCACGCCTCTACCGGTTCCAGCAACAACGCTGCGAGTACGTGGTGATGGAAGTATCGTCGCATGCACTGGAGCAGTATCGCGTCAACGGCTGCGACTTCGATATAGCGGTATTGACCAACCTGGGACGGGACCACCTGGATTATCATGGTGACCAGCAGAGTTATGCCGCCGCCAAGGCGCGCCTGTTTAACGATTTCAAGCTCTCCGGCAGGGTGGTCAATGTCGATGATAGTTTTGGCCGGCAGCTAAGTCATGATGTCGAGCCTGAATCCCTGATTCGTTACTCAATCGACACGCATGGTGGCCCGCTAGCCGAAGTAAAACTGGTTGCCAGCGAATTGACCGCCAACGGACAAAACATCCACGCCTCGACTCCGCTCGGAGAGGTCACCGCGGTCACTGCTCTACTCGGTGATTTTAATGTCGAAAATACCCTCGCCTGTATCGCCACCCTGTTGGCTCTGGGACTTGATTACAATCAACTCGAACTCGCGGTAAAGGACCTGGAGCCGATTCCCGGGCGTATGGAAAAATTCAACAGCGAGCGCGGCAGCGCCCCGGCGGTAATCGACTTCGCTCATACCGAACAGGCCTTGCGTGCCTGTCTTGGTGCCAGTCGTCAACATACCGATGGATTGCTGTGGTGCGTGTTTGGTTGTGGTGGCGATCGGGATCAGGGTAAACGCAGCGGCATGGGGCGCGCGGTTGAAGAGCTCGCGGACCGGGTCATCGTTACCGATGACAATCCGCGTAACGAGTCGCCTGAGAAAATTGCCAGCGAGATTCTCGCGGGCATGCAGTATCCGGACCAGGCCTGTGTCGTGCATAACCGCCAGGCGGCAATCGAGTACGCCCTGTCGCAGGCGGCAGCGGAAGACCTGGTGGTAATTGCCGGCAAAGGGCACGAACAGGAACAAATCGTCGGCAATGAACGTCGGCCTTTCAGTGATCGCCACGTGGTGCGCCGAATATTGCAGGTGAGCGATGATTAACCTGTCACTGCAGGGTCTGGCCGACGTTCTCGACAAGAGTGCAAACAGTCTCCCCGATGCCCGCTTTTGCGGGGTTACCATCGATAGTCGGAATTCCTGTGAGGCGAAACTGTTTGTCGCGATCAAAGGCGTTAACTTCGATGGGCATAACTTCGTCGATATGGCTTACCGGAATGGCGCCACCGTGGCTCTGGTCGAACAGCGACAGCAAAGCGAGATTGCACAGATTGAAGTGGCGGACTGCAAGCAGGCGATGGCTCAGTTGGCGAACTACTGGCGTCGTTACTGCGATCCCTGCGTGATTGCGCTTACCGGTAGTAACGGTAAAACCACGGTCAAGGAGATGCTCTTCCAGATACTGCTTAAACAGTCTGTAAGTCTCGCCACGCGCGGGAATTTGAACAACGATATCGGTGTACCGCTGACACTGTTCGAGCTGAAGCCGAAGCATGAGTTCGCGATTATTGAAATGGGCGCGAATCATCGCGGTGAAATCGCGCAGCTCGCCACAATCGCCGAACCCGATATCGTCTACGTCAACAATGTGGCCGCTGCACACCTGGCCGGGTTTGGCGATGTGCGCGGCGTGATGGAGGCCAAGGGCGAGCTTTACGCTTATTGCAGCGCCGAACAACGGGCATTGTTCAATGCCGACGAAGTTGCCAGTCAGTACTGGCAGGGACTGTGTATTGCGCAGACCCAACTTAGCTGTAGTTTGAACAAGGAAGCCGACGTAACCGCCACCTGGTCGGCCATGGGCGAAGCCCTGCGGGTTGAATTTAATTATCAGGGTCAGAGTCATGGCTGTGAACTCGGTGTTATCGGTGAACACAATGTGCACAACGCGGTCGCCGCGGTATCGCTGGCGATACTGGCTGGAGTCGATCTTGCTGTGGCGGTAGATAACCTGGCGGGATTCTCCGGGGTAAAAGGGCGCCTGCAAATACTCCCCGGTCCGGCTAACAGTCGTTTGATCGACGATAGCTACAACGCCAACCCGGACTCACTGGAGGCAGGCATCAAGGTGCTTTGCTCGTTACCGGGTTCACCCTGGCTGGCGCTGGGGGATATGGCTGAACTGGGAGCAGATGCGGTGGCGCTGCATCGCCAGGCCGCGCAGACCGCGGCAGAGTATGGCGTTGAAAAATTATTTGGCATTGGTGAAATGAGCTGTATTGCGAGCACCGAATTCGGCGCAGCCGGCTACTGCTATGAAGGCATCGAAGAGATGGCGAACGGCATTCTGTCGCAATTACACCAGGGCGTAAATCTACTGGTCAAAGGTTCGCGTGCCGCCGGCATGGAGCGGCTGGTAGCCATCTTGCTGCAGCCCGCCAACGGGGGAGATGTCAATGCTGTATAGCCTGTCGGAGTATCTCACGCATTTCCACGGTGGTTTCAGCGTATTCCAGTACCTGACCCTGCGCACCATTCTGGGGGTACTGACTGCGCTGGTGATTTCGCTGATAGTGGGGCCGGCCATGATTCGATATCTGAGCAGTTACAATATTGGCCAAAGTGTCCGCAATGACGGTCCTGAGAGTCACCTCTCCAAAGCGGGTACGCCGACCATGGGTGGTGCGCTAATCCTGGTGGCGATTGTCACCAGCACCCTGTTGTGGAGCGATTTATCATCTCGTTTCGTATGGATCATACTGTTTGTCACCATTGGCTTCGGTGTGATCGGCTGGATCGATGATTTCAAGAAGGTCGTCTATGGTAATTCCAAAGGATTGTCGGCAAAAGCCAAGTATTTCTGGCAATCGGTTATCGGCTTGAGTGCGGCCCTGGCGTTGTTCAATACCGCGCAGTTTCCCATCGAAACTCAACTCATCGTTCCGTTTGTCAAGGATATCCTGATCGACCTGGGGTGGCTGTATGTTGTACTGACTTACTTTGTCATCGTCGGCAGCAGCAACGCGGTTAACCTGACCGACGGGCTCGACGGGCTGGCTATTTTGCCAACCGTACTGGTCGGTGGCGCACTGGGTGTATTTGCTTACCTCACAGGAAATTATAATTTTTCCAACTATCTCGGCATACCCTACGTTCCGGGTGTAGGCGAAACGGTTGTTTTTTGTGGTGCACTGGTCGGTGCAGGTCTCGGCTTCCTGTGGTTTAACACCTATCCCGCCCAGGTTTTTATGGGCGATGTCGGTGCGCTGGCCCTCGGCGCAGCGCTGGGCACACTCGCCGTGATCGTACGCCAGGAACTGGTGCTTTTCATCATGGGCGGCATCTTCGTGGTGGAAACGGTTTCGGTAATAATGCAGGTTGCCTCGTTTAAATTAACCGGTCGGCGAATATTTCGAATGGCGCCGTTACATCATCACTTCGAACTCAAAGGTTGGCCAGAACCGCGCATTATTGTGCGCTTCTGGATTATCACCGTAGTGCTGGTGTTAGTTGGTCTGGCGAGCTTGAAAATCCGGTAATGTTAAACGTGAAGCAACCATCAACAGCGCTGCATGACGTCAATTACCTGGTAGTCGGCCTCGGCGTAACCGGCTACTCAGTAGCGCGCTATTTGCTCAGACATGGCTATCGCTGCAGGATTCAGGACACGCGCGATATCCCGCCGTTTCTGGGTGAGTTGAAGGCGCAGTTCGATGCCGTCGATTTTCGCGCCCAGCCGCTCGATGCCGAGTTGATCGCGTGGGCCGACGTGCTGGTGGTGAGCCCTGGGCTTTCAATACGGGATACGGCGATTGAACAGGCCGTGGATCTTGGCAAGAGCGTTGTTGGCGATATCGAGTTATTCGCACGCCTGGTGGATAAGCCGGTCATCGCGATTACCGGATCGAATGGTAAAAGTACGGTTACCGCGCTGGTTGGTGAAATGATTAGTGGTGATCATAAAGCGGTAGCAGTCGGCGGCAATATCGGTACTGCCGCGTTGGACCTGCTTGAACTGGATGCGGATTTCTATGTGCTCGAACTGTCGAGCTATCAACTCGAAACCACCACTTCGCTGCGGCCCCGGGTTGCGGCGTTGCTGAACCTCTGTGAAGACCATCTCGATCGCTACCCGGGCTACGCCGAATATATCCAGACCAAGTTACGTGTTTACGACAACGCCAGTCTGTGCGTGAGCAATCTTGACGACGAAGTTACGCGCCACGATTTCCGGGATATCAGTTTTAGCCTGGACCTCGACGCAGATGCCGAATTCAGGCTGTTGGAGGATAACGGAATCTGGCTCGCACATCGGGACGAGCCCTGGTTAAAGGTGGACGAAATCAGGCTCAGCGGACGCCATAACTGGGCCAATTGCCTGGCGGCAATGGCGATCGCGCATAGTGTCGGTATTTCCAGGTCAGCGATCGTAGCGGCGATGCAGCAGTTTGCCGGCATGGCGCATCGCAGTCAGTGGATCGCGGAAATCGATGGTGTCGAATGGATCAATGATTCAAAGGCTACCAATACTGGTGCCGCGCAGGCTTCGATCGAAGGTCGTGAACGTCCACTTATCCTGATTGCCGGAGGGCAGTCAAAGGGTGCCGACATGTCGGTCATGTTCGCCACCATAAAGCAACGGGTGAAACTGGTGCTGTTACTGGGGGAAGACGCCTCACGATTGCAACAGGCCTGGCAGGGCGCAACCCGGATCGAGCGAGTTCGGGATATGCAGCAGGCCGTACAGCGTGCTCACGAGGCAGCCCGCAGCGGTGATTGTGTGTTGCTGGCGCCGGCCTGCGCGAGCTTTGACATGTACCCCAAATTTGAAGCGCGGGGCGATCATTTTGCACGCCTGGTAAAGGAGTTGGCAGGTGACTAGTCAGGCAATCAGAAATGGTAACGAGGTCGCCAGGCCGACTCTCGAGCTGGCGCCGGAGTACGATCGTGTGATCGCGTTGCTTTACCTGACCTTAATATGCATCGGCCTGGTGATGGTGGCCTCGGCATCGATCGGCATCGCCGATCAGCAAAATGGCGATCCGTTCTACTACGCCAAACGTCAGTTCCTGCGCATATTACTGAGCCTCGCGCTGATGTGGTTTGCCTGCCAAATTCCGCTCGAATTCTGGAAAAAAAACGGCATGCTGCTGATGCTGGGTTCGATCATGTTACTTGCCTTCGTATTGATTCCCGGCGTTGGTCATACCGTGAACGGTAGCACGCGCTGGTTAAATTTTGGTTTGTTCACATTCCAGGTATCGGAAATCGCCAAGCTGTTTTTGATTATCTACCTGAGTGGTTACCTGACCCGGCGCAGCGAAGAAGTGCAGACCAATACCATGGCCTTTATCAAACCGATGCTGATACTAGCGGTGGCTAGCGGTCTGCTGATACTGGAACCCGATTTCGGCGCTGCCAGCGTATTGCTGATGACCGGGCTCGGCCTGATGTTTCTCGGTGGCGTGCGGTTTGGGCAATTTATCCTGTTCGTTGCCGGAACACTTTGTATCATGGGATTGCTGGCGGTTTCTTCGCCTTACCGACTCGCGCGCATTACCTCGTTCCTCGATCCCTGGGCCGATCCTTTCAACAGTGGTTTTCAATTGACCCAGTCGTTAATTGCGATTGGCAGCGGCGGCTGGTTTGGTACCGGTCTCGGCGGTAGTATCCAGAAACTGTTCTACCTGCCGGAAGCGTATACCGATTTCATGTATGCCATCTTTGCCGAAGAGATGGGCTTTGCCGGGCAGGTTGTATTGATCGGCCTGTTTGCGCTATTCGCCTGGCGTTGTTTTGGCATTGCCAAAATCGCCTTGCAAAAACAGCAGGCCTTCGGGGCCTATCTTGCTTACGGGGTTGGCTTGCTGATTACACTGCAGGCGGTGATAAATATTGGCGTCAACATGGGGGCTTTGCCAACCAAGGGATTAACCCTGCCTTTTATAAGCTATGGCGGTAACTCTATTCTCAGCATGTCATTTGCAGTCGGACTGGTGCTGCGGGTTTACTACGAATGCCACGCTGGTGACAGCGCCAGGGCGGCACGCAAACGAGCGGTGAAGCGAGCATGAGCCAGGGTTTGCAAAAGCCGATTCTGGTGATGGCGGGTGGCACCGGGGGGCATGTATTTCCGGCCCTGGCCGTGGCTGAATGCTTACGTCAGCAGGGCGAAATTATCGTCTGGCTGGGAACGCGTTCCGGTATCGAGGCACGCGTGGTGCCGGCCGCGGGCTTCGCGATGGAATGGTTAACCGTGCAGGGTTTACGCGGTAAAGGCGCGATGACACTGCTAATGGCGCCGTTTCGATTGCTGCGTGCCTGCTGGCAGGCGCTACGGCTGCTGCGTCGTCTTCGTCCCAAGGCCGTGTTAGGCATGGGTGGGTTTGTTTCCGGGCCGGGCGGTTTGATGGCCTGGCTGCTCGATATTCCGCTGTTCCTGCATGAACAGAATTCGATAGTCGGGCTAACCAATCGACTTCTGAGTCGATTTGCGTTGCGCAACTACACCGCCTTTCCGGATGCGGCAAGCGTACTCCCGCGTAGCGAATGTATCGGTAATCCGGTGCGCGCCAGTCTCACCGCTGTCGAGCAACCAGTCACGCGCCTGCAATGCAGAATCGGAGCACCGCTGCAGTTGCTGGTAATCGGCGGTAGCCTCGGGGCGGCTGCATTGAATCGCATTCTACCGCTAGCGGTTGCCTGTCTCGATCGCGAGCAGCGCCCTCTCATCAGGCATCAATGCGGGGAGAAACATTTACAGGCCTGTCAGCAAAACTATGGCGACGCCGGTGTCGACGCCGAGGTGGTCAGTTTTATCGATGACATGCAACAGGCCTATGCCTGGGCTGACCTGGTGGTGTGTCGGGCCGGGGCGATTACGATCTCGGAACTGACCGCCGTCGGGCTTGCGTCACTGTTGATCCCCTTTCCCTATGCGGTCGATAACCACCAGTACCACAATGCACGCTTCCTGGAGCAGAATCAGGCGGCGCAGATACTTGAAGAAACGGAGTTAAGTGCCGAAAGTCTGGCGCTAAAGCTGAAGTTTTTTCAGCAGAATCGAGAAGTGCTGGTAGAAATGGCAGTCAATGCTCGCGCCAGGTTTCAGCCGGCTGCAACCGAGCAGCTGGCAGCAGGTATATTGGCGGGAGCGATGTCATGACAATGAGTCCAAAGCACTTCATGCGCCGCATTCGCAACATTCATTTTACCGGTATAGGCGGTGTCGGCATGAGCGGCATCGCCGAGGTATTCCATAATCTGAATTACCACATAACCGGCTCTGACATTGCCGAAAACGCGATGGTCAGGCATTTGCGAGGCCTCGGCATCGATATTGCCATCGGCCACCGCAGCGAAAACGTCGCCGATGCCCATGTGGTCGTGGTGTCGACCGCAATCGAAGTTGACAACGCCGAAGTCGAGGCCGCCAGGGAATTACGTATTCCGGTTGTCAGGCGTGCAGAAATGCTGGCCGAGCTGATGCGCTTCAAGCGCGGAATTGCGGTTGCCGGAACCCATGGCAAGACCACCACTACCAGCCTGGTTGCCAGCGTGCTGGCGAAGGGCGATATCGACCCCACCTACGTGATTGGCGGCAAGCTTATCAGTTCAGGCAGACACGCGCAGCTTGGGCTCAGCGATTATCTGGTGGCCGAGGCAGATGAAAGCGACGCTTCCTTTCTCTACCTGCAGCCGATGATGGCTATCGTCACCAATATCGATAATGACCACCTGTCCACCTACGAAGGTGATTTCGAGCGGCTCAAACAGACATTCATCGAGTTTCTGCATCATTTGCCTTTTTATGGGTTAGCCGTGCTGTGCCTCGATGACCCTGTGGTGCGCGAAATTATGGAGCAGGTTGCGCGTCCCCTATTGACCTATGGTGAGGCCGAGGATGCTGATATTCGGATCACCGAAGTTGTTGCCCTGGGCGCCAAAACCCGTTTCAGCGTGTTACTGCCTGATGCGACCGAGCCACTGCAGATAGAGCTCAATCTAACCGGCAAGCACAATGTTTTAAACGCCACCGCGGCGATTGGCATCGCCTGGGAACTGGGTGTTTCACCCACTGCAATTAGCGAGGCATTGTCCGAATTCTCGGGTATCGGTCGACGCGGCCAGATCAACGAAAACCTGTCAGTTGCCAATGGCAGCATTATGCATATCGATGATTATGCGCATCATCCCAATGAAATCGCGGCTACCCTGGCTGGCATCCGTGCCGCCTGGCCCGATAAACGCCTCGCAGTTTTGTTCCAGCCACATCGATATACCCGCACCCGCGATTTGTTCGAAGACTTCACCCAGGTGTTATCCGATGTCGATCAGCTAATTTTGCTCGAGGTCTATGCAGCGGGTGAAAGTCATATCAAGGACGCTGACGGGCGTGCGCTGGCGCGTTCGATTCGTGGCCGCGGCAAGGTCGATCCGGTTTTCGTCGAAGACCTGCAAGGCTTGAATGAAGTGGTTGAAAGCGTGTTACAGGATGGCGATATATTTATCACCCTGGGTGCCGGCAGCATCGGTGCCTGGTCGGCTGAATTCCTGGCGCAGCATCAGTCGGCAGGGCAGGGAAAATGAACGTGGCCAGCAAGCTATCCATTAAAGGTAAGCTGATGTTTGACGAACCCATGTCAAAACATACCAGTTGGCGCCTGGGTGGGCCTGCCGATCGCTACTACGTGCCCAGTGATTTGCAGGATCTGCAGAACTACCTGGCGACGCTTTCGACCGACCTCGATATTCTATGGGTGGGTCTTGGCAGTAACCTGCTGGTGCGCGATGGTGGCTTCCGCGGCCAGGTGATCGCACCGCTTAATGCGCTCAACGAAATCCACCTTAACGAGGATGGAAGTCTGTATGCCGAGGCTGGCGTCAGTTGTGCGAAGCTGGCAAAGTTTTGCCGTAAACAGGGACTTGCGGGTGCTGATTTCTTCGCTGGAATCCCGGGAACCGTAGGCGGTGCCCTGGCGATGAACGCGGGTGCGTTCGGTGGCGAGACCTGGGCGGCCGTAGAACAGCTGTTCATGCTCGACCGTCACGGCCGACTGGTCGAACGCTGTGCGGCTGAATTCGAAGTTGGTTATCGTCGGGTCAGTTTGCCGCAGCACGAATGGTTTGCCGCCGCATTATTCCGCTTCGATCAACGTGTGGCAGGTGAAGACTCCAATATCAGGCAATTATTACAGCAACGCAATGCAACCCAACCCATAGGCCAGCCATCCTGTGGCTCGGTATTCAAGAACCCGCCGGGCAGGCATGCCGCACAGTTGATCGAAGCAGCTGGCCTCAAGGGTTATTGCCTTGGTACAGCTTGTGTTTCCGACAAGCACGCCAATTTCATAATCAGTGGCAGCGCAACCACCGCCAGCGATGTCGAGGCCCTGATCGAGCATATCCGGACCACCGTAGTGGCGAAATTCGACATCCGCCTTGAATCTGAAGTGCGCATCGTGGGGGAAACTCTATGAGCCTACGGTTACAAAAACCTGCTGCCGATGCGGCAGCAAAATGTGGAAGAGTTGCGGTTTTGATGGGTGGCGATTCGGCGGAACGCGAGGTTTCGCTAAACAGTGGTAAAGCCGTACACCAGGCCTTGCTCGATGGCTGCGATGTTTAAGTTTCGCAAGCAAGCCAGGCAAGCCAAACGTCAGCTGCCGAGCAGGCCGTCACCCTCATTGCAGTGGCGCAAGTCGTACAACTGGGTTTTTCTATTGCCTCCGCTATTGCTGGCCGGTGTTTACCTTGAGCAGGTAGAGCAGTTATTACCGATACGCAAGATTCAATTGTCTGGAAGCTTCGAGAATCTGGATAAGCAGGAAGTGGAAACGATGCTGCAACAGTATATCGGCCAGGGGTTCTTTTCGCTCGATATCTACCAGTTACAACAAACCCTGTACGCCAGGGCGTGGACCGATACGGTTTCAGTGCGCCGGGTCTGGCCCGACAAACTGAAAGTGATGATTAAAGAAAAGAATCCGGTCGCGCGCTGGGATGATCGACATTTGCTGAGTGATTCAGCCCGGGTATACCTGGCTGATACGGGGCCATTCGGTCATCTACCGGTGGTACATGCGGTCAATCACCAGCCGGCCTGGGTGTTGGCACAGTTCTATCGACTGCAGGCGCGATTCAACAGTGTAGATGAACGTTTGCTGGCACTGTATGTAGATAGTCGCGGTGCACTCGATGTCGAATTGATCAATGGGCTGCAAATCAAAATGGGCAGAGGCAATATTGATTACAAGATTGATCGCCTGGTGAATATTTACCAGCAACAGATTCTGCCGCGGCGTGAACAAATCGAGCGTCTGGATTTACGTTACAGCAATGGTTTCGCCGTGGCCTGGAAAAAAGAAGTCCTGCAAGGTAGTGACAAAGCATCAATCTGGAGTAACAGTAATGTCTAAAAAGGCATCAGGAAACCTGATCGTAGGGCTTGATATAGGGACCTCGAAAGTGGTCGCCATCGTCGGTGAAGTCACCGTCGAAGGCGATATTGAAATTATCGGTATCGGCACCCAGCCATCGAGGGGCTTGAAGAAAGGGGTCGTGGTCAATATTGAATCTACCGTGCAGTCGATTCAGCGGGCAGTTGAGGAAGCTGAATTGATGGCTGGCTGTCAGATTCGTTCAGTTTATGCGGGCATAGCCGGTAGTCACATTCGCAGCATCAATTCTCACGGCATCGTTGCGATCAAGGATAAGGAAGTCACTTCCGCCGATGTGGCGCGCGTTATAGAGGCGGCCAAGGCAGTAGCCATTCCGGCTGATCAACGCATTTTACACGTGTTGCCACAGGAGTTTGTAATCGATGCTTCGGAAGGGATTCGTGATCCTATCAGCATGTCCGGGGTGCGCCTCGAAGCGAAGGTCCATCTGGTCACCGGCGCATTGAGCGCGGCACAGAATATCATCAAATGCGTGCGCCGCTGTGGTCTGGAAGTCGATGACGTAATCCTCGAGCAGCTGGCTTCAGCATGTTCGGTTTTGACCGAGGACGAAAAGGAACTCGGTGTATGCCTGGTCGATATTGGCGGAGGCACCACCGATATCGCGGTGTTCTCGGATGGCGCAATTCGCCATACCGCTGTAATCCCGATCGCCGGCGACCAGGTCACCAATGATATCGCGGTGGCATTACGCACCCCGACCCAGTATGCCGATGATTTAAAAATCAAGTATGCCTGCGCTTTGCGCCAGCTGGCGACTGATAATGAAACCATCGAGGTGCCCAGTGTGGGCGATCGTGAACCCAGGCGCCTGGCCCGACAAACGCTGGCCGAGGTGGTGGAACCGCGCTACGAAGAATTACTGAGCCTGGTGCAGGCGGAACTACGCCGTAGCGGGTTCGAAGAAATATGCGCCGCCGGTGTAGTACTTACCGGGGGCAGCTCGAAAATGGAAGGTGCAATCGAACTGGCGGAAGAGATTTTCCATATGCCGGTACGTTTGGGCTATCCACAGTATGTAACGGGGCTGGTTGATGTTGTACGCAACCCGATACATGCAACAGGTGTTGGTTTGCTGTTGTTTGGAAACAGGCAGCAATCCGGCTTGTCCGGTTACAAACTGGACGATAAGAACGAGGCCGGTCTTTTGGCAAGAATGAAAAGCTGGTTTCAGGGTAACTTTTAAATAACGCAAGGGGATAAAAAATGTTTGAACTAATGGATTCACACTCCAAAGATCCGGTGATAAAGGTCATTGGTGTCGGTGGCGGCGGCGGCAATGCCGTTCAGCACATGGTTTCGGCGGGTATCGAAGGCGTCGAGTACATATGCGTCAACACTGACATACAGGCACTCAAGAAGATGGAAATGCGAACCACCATGCAAATTGGTGCCAGCATTACCAAGGGGCTCGGTGCCGGTGCCGACCCTGGTATCGGCAGACAGGCGGCATTGGAAGATCGTGAACGCATCCAGGAAGCGATCGAGGGCTCGAATATGCTCTTCCTTACCGCTGGTATGGGTGGCGGCACGGGTACGGGTGCAGCACCGGTAATCGCACAGATTGCCAAAGAGCTGGGGATTCTTACGGTTGCAGTGGTAACCAAACCTTTCGGGTTTGAGCGTACCAAGCGTATGGTACAGGCGAATATGGGGATCAAGGAACTGACCGGTGTGGTCGATTCATTGATTACCATTCCGAACGACAAGTTGATGCCGGTACTGGGTAAAGAGACTTCGTTGCTGGAGGTATTCGAAAAGGCAAATGACGTGTTGCGCGGTGCGGTGCAGGGTATCGCCGAGCTGATAACCTGTCCTGGCCTAATCAATGTCGATTTTGCCGATGTGCGTACGGTTATGTCTGAAATGGGTATGGCGATGATGGGCACAGGATCGGCCACTGGTGATAATCGCGCCAAGGAAGCAGCGATGGCGGCTATTTCGTCTCCGTTACTCGAAGACGTCAACATTTCCGGCGCCCAGGGTATCCTGGTTAATGTGACTGCAGGCCTGGATCTCGCTATTGGAGAGCTTGACGATGTCGGTACGGCGATTACCGAACTGGCCTCGCCTGATGCGAACGTGGTGGTGGGAACCGTAATCGATGCCAACATGACCGATGGTGAGCTACGGGTAACCATGGTAGCGACTGGACTTGGTACGGATAAGGTCGCGGTAGATGTTCCGCTTAACGCGATTCAACCCGAAAACAATGGTGAGGTCGATTACAAGAAGCTGGAACGACCGACCGCGATTCGCCAGAAGGTAGTCGGTGACAGTGTCGAAGTGCCGGAAGATAAAGAGAGTATGGAATATCTCGAAATTCCTGCGTTTCTGCGCCGTCAGGCGGACTAAACGGCAATTCCTCTTGCCAGGAGACTGGGTTCAAGGATGAACCGGGCTCCACCACCCACCCCGCTAACGCTTTAAATATGAGCGATACGGTTTCACTGTCCGCGCAACAATTTGTGGCCGAAGGCACCGACCGCAAGTGTTTTCGGTACCCTCATGAAGCGAATCTCTGCATCAAGGTGTTACACCCGGAACGTCGTTCGGGACGGTTCTGGCGTGAGATAAATTATTATTCGAGCTTGCGCCGTCGTGACGCGGATTTTCAGTATCTCACCAGATTTCATGGACTGGTTGATACCAACTTAGGTAAGGGCGCGATTTTGATACCCGCGCATCGTCATCCAGCACCAGTTCAAAGATCGCGCCCTTACCGAAGTTGGTATCAATCAGTCCATGAAATCTGGTGAGATGCTGAAAATCCGCGTCACGGTGGCGCAAGCTCGAATAATAATTTATCTCACGCCAGAACCGTCCCGAGCGACGTTCCGGGTGTAACACCTTGATGCAGAGATTCGCTTCATGAGGGTACCGAAAACACTTGCGG
>PVMS01141137.1_pt1 | contig 14678 bp, 18 predicted proteins | sample 1853461 | NCBI WGS metagenome assembly PVMS01 (sample SAMN08582032, study PRJNA380276) | Marine sediment metagenome, whole genome shotgun sequencing project. | isolation source: ocean sediment barecode stripped | collected 2017 | reverse complement strand
TGATACCTAATTTTCCCAAGGCTTCAATTATAGGAGCTGAAATCAAGTGGTACAATTCGCGTACATTCTCCCACTCAAAAGTCTTGGAATCGCAGGCGAAACAAATTCCTAACTGTCCTGAACCCATTAATATAGCTCCTCCTCCTGTCAATCGCCTGCCATACTGAAATCCATTTTTCTCACAGGCTTCAATATCAATTTCAGCATTTATATCCTGAAATCTTCCAGCCAAAACAGCATAATTCTGATAATTATAGAGTCTTAATGTTGCCGGAAAGACTGTTTCTTTCTGATGATAATTCATTAAATACTCATCTGCAGCCAATCCGTATGATGCTGATGAATCCGACTCGTGTATGTATCTAAATTTGGTCAATTACTGTTGATAATTTCTAATTTCTAATCGATTCCACAGGAACATGAGTTTTCATAAAAACTAGGTTTTAAACCTTTTGATCTTGAAAAATTTATGATTCCTTCTGCGGGATATGCAATTCCATTCAATCCGGCACTGACAGCAGCCAGATCTACTACTCTTTTATATTCTCCTCCCGGACGAGCACAGCCAACAAGAATATTTGAATCCGGCATTGCTATGCGTGCTTTTTGATAAAATGTTGCTACCTCATCTGTTGAAGGTGGTGCTACATCTTTCATTGGAGTATCCTGCATTGGGGTCAATATTACCAGGATCAAAGCATGTACAGGATATTTTTTGATCATTTTCAGCGCTTCATATTCTCCTAAGAACTTACCATAATGAAGTCCCAGAATAATATGAGGTCTTATACTTAATTTATGTCTTGTAAGCCGTTCTAAGGTAGTATCAAAATCAGCAACTGTCGTATTCATATGATACACCTGTTCAATCGTTTCCTGAGCACCAATAATATCCAATGCCACTCCATCGACTCCTGCATAAGCAAGGCCTTCAGCCATTTCCTCACTCACCAATCCTGTATGCATTATGATCTTCAATCCCAGTTCGTCCTTAATTCTTTTTATATCATTGATGTGTTTTAGAAAAGGAACCTGCCCGTTCATGGATCCACCACTGATCAAGACTGATTCTGTTCCTTTCGCTGTCATTTTCTCACACATTCTGAATAAACCCTCGTTCATATTGAGTGGGATCATCGGATCCAGAATTTTGGTATCACAATGGTCACAATCCAATGCACATGCGTTACCGGTTATACTAATTGGAAGAAAAGCATTTGGCTTTTTTTGTTCAAATTCAGGGATATTATAGGATTTTAGACCAGGCGCATAAAATTTGATATCGTCACAAAAATTAGCTTTGCGAATTGCGAATGCCTGAGCCATCAAACTTTTTTCCTCTATTATTGGGCTATCCATCCTTTATCGTCAAATTTTTTAAGTTCAGATCTAAACCAATCTATTATATTTTGTTCACCATAAATCAAGTCAGCCATTTCATTAGCCACATTTGTAAGCTCTATTTCAATAAGCCAGCCATCTCCATATGGATCATAATTGATCAGTCGAGGGTTATCAATTACAGCTTCATTTACCTTGGTCACGTTACCTGAAAGCGGCATTTTTAATGGTCCCACATGTTTCTCGGCTTCAATGCTCCCAAAAGCTTCGCCTTTCTTGAATGTTGCATTTAGGGCATTCATTTGAATAGCCACAAATGCACCACTGGTTTCCTGAATTAAAGGACTCATTCCAATGCAGGCATGATAATCAGTAATCTTTATCCAAAAATGTTCTTTTGGGTCGTAATATAAACCCGTGTCTACATCGTATTTATCAATCTTAATCATAAAGTGTAATCCATTTGAATTTTATCCCATTGCCTCAACTATCAATTCGGCAATATCTTTTACTACTAATTTACCATCATTGCCTGTTGATTTCACTGCATCTTCAAATCGGGAAACTTCATAAGGGCAACAAACAACAAGCACATCGGCTCCTGTCTCAACAGCTTCACGAACACGATTTTCTGAAAGTCGTTCATTTACGTGATCGGCCATAAATCCGTCAAGCCACATTCCGCCACCGCCACCGCCACAGCAGTAACTTTGTTCTTTGCAGCGACCCATTTCTATTAGATCTACTCCGGGAATGGACTTCAATATATTTCTTGGAGCCTCGTATTCTCCATTGTGACGTCCTAAATAACAAGGATCATGAAAAGTTACTTTGTAATTGAGTTTATTCTTCAGCTCTAATTTCTCCATCAAAGGTGCCAGATAAGTTGTATAATGAATAACGTCATAGTCTCCACCATATTCAGGATATTTTTTACGAAGAGCATTGAGTGCATGAGGATCTGTCACCAGCATTTGATTGAACTTATATTTGCTAAATGTTTTTATATTTTGTTCTGCAAATTCTTCGAAAAGACCCACTTCTCCCGCTAAACGCTGAGAGTCACATGAGCATTTTTCTTCCGTTCCCAATACGCCAAAATCGGTTCCCAGCGTATTCAGTATTTTTGCCAATGCTGCACTTGCTTCTATGCCACGACCGTGGTATGCAGGATAGCATTCTACAAACCAAAGAAGATCTGCCTCTTTTTTATCCTTCATTAAAGGAACATTTGAAGATGTTTCTGAAATCCAATCAGCTCTTTTACGTTGAGATTCTCCCAATGGATTTCCATATTCAAAGGTATTTTCAAACGCTTCCTGTAATTCATCAGGAACTTCGCCTTCCATCACTGCTTCTTCACGAATAGCCGGCATAATTTTGATCATATCCACTTCCTTCGGGCATACTCTAAGGCAATTCATACAGGTTGTACATTTCCAGAGATCATCGGAAGAGAAAAGATCTTTACCCATCAGAAGGTCCTTGAAAATACGCATAGGACCATATTCTCCAACGGCATCTACCGGACATACCGGAACACACTGACTGCATTGATAGCACCAGCCCATGGATTCCGCACCTTCAATATCTCTTACTTTATCAAGTGTTGATATGTTGTAATCAAAAATCACACGTTGTTCAAACATCCTGTTCCAATCTGCAGAAAGTTCTATTCCATCAATTACAACACTCTCTTTTTCTATTATTTGTTTTTTATCAATAGGCATAATCTTAAATTAGATTCGTTTTAGTTATTTTATTAATCAGTATTACCAATTTTAAGCGGCTTCAGTAAAATCATAAACCCCTAACAATCTTCTTGAGAACTCCGTTAAGCCCGGCATCACCTCATTAAATTCTTTGGTCATTTTCATTTGTAATATGGTATAAGCATAAATGATATACACACAACTCAAGTACACATCTGTACCGAAAAGCGATCTATTTATAAATTGAAATTCAGCTGATTCAGCAACGGAATGAACAAATGCCACTCCTTTTCCAACTTTCATATAGGTTTCACTCATTTTATCACCACAAAGATCGAATCCTTCACTCGTGACCAATGGGATCGCACCCGTTTTATTTTTTGGATCCCACATCCATCGACTCCAAAGCCAATACTTTTCGGGATATGAAAAATGCAACAGTTCTCCTGTAAAATCAAATTTAAGTGAGGCATCTAATTCACCTAAAATGTCGTAAAATTTTTGAAAACGATCATCAATTTTATCAGAACCATAAAGCAAATCAGCAACAGCAGGCCTTAAATTCTCAAATGAAATAATTTCATACAGTTTATCTTTTTTTCTTCTGATAGAAAATATTTTATCCAGAACCATATCAAATTCCTCTTTACTAATCGCTGACATCTTATCTTTTGAAAGTGTTCTTTGAAAGAATGAACTTTTTTTCTCAAGCGTATTGGCAATATCGATAAGGTTTAATTTATCAACCTTCGCTAATGTTTCTTTCATGAACTCGCGTGCAGCTTCTATGTCAATTAACTGACTCATTTATGCCGGAATAGTTACTTTTCTTATTGTTGAAATCGCTTTCATTGCAGCTGATCCTGCCGCAGAAATACAGTCTTCCAGGTCAGAAGGCCCGGTACATGCACCGGCAGCAAAAACACCATCAATATTTGTTGATACGGTATTCAAGGCACCTCCGATAGTCTCAATGAATCCAAATTTGTTTTTCTGAACTCCAAAAATGTCTGCTACCCGTTTGGTTCCTTCACTGGGTTCCATTCCAACTGCCAGAACAACCATATCCATAGGTATTTCCATAGGTCTTCGCATCGTAGTATCCTCGCCTTTTACAATAAGACTATCTCCTTTTTTAACAATTTCGGTAGCCATACCTTTGATATAGTTCACTTTATGCTTTTCCTGCGCCGGCCAGTAGATCTCATTTTCCCAATAACCATACATCCGCATGTCTATGTAAAAAATAAACACTTTGCATCCAGGTAATAATTCTCTAATTTCAATGGCTTGTTTTGATGTAATTCCGCAACATACTTTTGAACAATATTCATTTCCTATTTGTCTGTCACGAGAGCCCACACATTGAATAAAAGCAACGCTTTTGGGTTTTTCGCCCGTAGAAGGTCTTACAAAGTTACCTGACTTCAGTAATTTTTCCGCATCTACAATGGTGATCACATCATCGTGTTCATAGTAACCGTATTTTTGAGTTTCTCTTCCCGGATCGAAATGAGTGAAACCTGTAGCAATAATAACAGCTCCTGCTACAATATCAACTGCTTCACCATTTGATGTAGCTTTCACCTTAAAATTTCCGGGTTCACCCGATGCTCCTTTAATTTCGGTATTCAGCATAATGTTGACATCCGGATTATTTTCAACAGCAGCACACATTTCCTGCATTGCTTCCCCTGCATCTCTCATATCGGGTGTTAGGGCAGCATAACCTGCTGACATAGGAGTTCCTCCCATTTTATCTCTTTTTTCTGCTAAAATTACCTTATAACCTAATTCGGCAATTCCTTTTGCGGCTTCCAGTCCTGTTGGACCTCCACCTATGATAAGTACGTTTTCGTTAGCCATCTTGGTTCTTATATTAAGTTTTATTTATCTGCGTCTTCCCAGGTCATAAATTTCTTTTCACCTGATTTTATTTTATCGACTTCTGCCTGAAATTCAGACCAAGTCTTTTCAACATCCAATCCAAGTTTTCTCAAAAATGGTTTATTATCTGCATTGTGCCAATGCAATTGCAGGACCTTGTATGGATGCGCTCCCATTGCCATAGCAGCCATTTGAGAATCAGCCATTACGGGAAGACCTACTTTTTTATTATGGGCACGACCTGCAAACTGGCTTTGATCCAATGTAGTTACACATCCTGTATCATGCGTGACAGTAACATCCGGGTTTACCTCTTCTATCATCACTTCAATTTTTCTTTGAACAGAAAAAGATCTTGAAAAATCTCTTGAAACCAGAATATGCCTGAATCCAAAACCACAGCAATCGAACCAGGTAGAATAATCCGCAACATTAATTCCCAGTGCTTGCAGCGTACCTGTTACTATTGCAGTTCGCTGAGCACCATATATTTCACTGTCATAAATGGCGTCTTCTTCTATAAGTTTATGGTAATGACATGCAGGATGCACAGTAGCTGTAATATGGCTCATATCTATGACCTGTCGTTCGGCAATTCTGTCTTTCATAGCCAATACCCATTCGCTGTAATGTACCACCTCTTCTGGTAGCACTAACTTTTTACCTAGGCGCTCCATGATCTTTTTTACTTTTCTTCTTAAGTCATGCTGATGTACCAAAGCATGCCGCACTTCTTTATAGTGACCAAAACTTGTTCCACAATGAATGACAGGAAAATAGCCCACTTCATGTGCTGCCGCAAAATTCCGTACTGCAACAGCTGCCTGTGCTTCAGGATTTGAAGTAGCAGATGCATAATAGTTCCACGCAGTACAAGAGGTCTGGTCGGTAGGATCGTAATAATCCAGTCCAAATTGACGATTTAACCAAAATATAGAAGTTGAATAACCTGGAATATGCCCACATTGTCCACAGCTTTTGTGATGCCATGTCTTATCAATGGGAATTTTCTTCATTCTACCATATTTAGTCATTAGCTCCACATAATTATCGGGTACTCTTATCACTTCAAGTTCACCTTCCTTTTCGAGTTGAAAAAGTTCTTCACGAAGATCTTTTACAGGTGCATCATTCGGGTTAATTTTAAAATGCCTGTCAGAAGCTTTTGTAATTGGTAAATGTATCATATCTTAAATTGTATTATTTTATTAATCAAAAGTTACATCATCGTAACCTGCTTCTTCCAGACGTTCTTCCATTACATCAACGAGTATCATAAAAAGACCTTCATCAACACCTTCTATGAGGTCCATCACACCTGTCATATGCCAAATGAGGTATAACTCAATAATGGTTTTTTGATCTATCTTCCATCCGGTTTCAGTAGTATGTAAAGTTTCCGGAGGAAGGGCTTTACGCCACTCTTCAAGATTTTCGGCAATCTCATATACATGTGTTCCCCAATCCGGAAAAGCATCGGGTTGCAGCATATCAGGAGAAACCTGAGAGCCCGTAGACATGATCTTATAAATTATTCTGCCATATCCTTCAAGTGCTTTTTTTAGCTGTTTGCAATCCATTTTTCACAGCAACCTCTCGCATGATCGTAATGATTTGTCCAGGAGAGTTTTGCCTTGGACAACGATCACAACTGAAACACTGAGAACAGTCCCAAATACTATCACTCATCAATGTATATACTAAATCAGCATCTTCCCGTGAAACAGCCTGAGCAATAACCCTCGGGCTAAAATCATAGAAACGAGCAGATGGACATGCAGCAACACAAATTCCGCATTCGTAACATCCATAGAGTACAAATTCCCAACGAGAATCAGCTTTTACTTCATCAAACAACCTTTCTTTCTCTTCGAAACTTACGTCAGCATGCTTATTCTGACTAAGGTCTAATGCCATCATAATTATTGGTGGTTTTTTTAATTATTTATTTATATAGTAACTAATCATAGGTGTCAGTGTCATCAATATGAGAACATTCAATGCCGTCCTGTTCAATTTTCTGGCGATAGGCTTCCACTGCTTCATCACCGGTTGTCAATTCCGCCATTTCTTCCTCAAGATTAGTAGTTTTCATCTTTACCACCCATCCATCTTTGTACGGACTTCTGTTGATAAGTTGTGCATCTGAGGCCAATCCTTCATTCACTTCAATTATTTCACCTGTTACCGGTGATTTTACAGGTCCTACCCATTTACCACTTTCAACAGTTGCAATAGGACGTCCTTTTCTACGTGCTGTACCTACTGATTTTGTTCTTGCATGAAGTATTGGTCCTGCCAAACTTTGTGCGATGTCGGTCATTCCAATAGTAACGATATCACCATCGGTTTTTATCCATGTATTATCCTTTACGGAATAGTGGAGATCTTTGAGAATGACACAGCCTTTTACGTTTTCGTGAGCCATTGTTTTTAAATTTAAGGATTAATTAATATTTGCTATTTTAAAAATACATTACATGATCATAATTGAGTGCAAGCTCAATAATACTGGTTGCTCCCATTATTTCAACCCCATCAATAAGGTCTTCCACTTTCATATCCCATAATTCGAGACTTTGCTGACAAACCCTTAATTCAACTTCACTATCCAATGCCATTTCAAGCATAGTTTTCAAATTCACATTTGAATCTTTAACAAGTTGTACTTTTTCTGCTTCTCCCTTTTTTAGTTGATTGGTTCCGTTCATTGTGAACCAAACCATTACTTCTATTTCCATTGCAGCAGCAGCCATAGCATAAAAAAGAGGTGAATAAGTTCTGGTAGGTGTTTCAACACCATGTGTTTGAATTACAAGAATTTTCTTTCCTTCAAAGTCTTCCATATTGTTTGGTTATTTAGTTAATTATTTATTTACTTGAATCTCTGTATTTATATTTCACATAAATTATTCGGATCGGCAAAAACGAAAATATAATTCTTATCCCAATCCCAGTTATCAACTTCCATAAGACTATATAGATTCTCTTTGCTTTTATTAAATGCTATGAGCTTAAATTTTTCCGCCTTTCCATTTTCACCCATCTTGATTACCTCAAGCAATAACCAGTTTCCTATTTTATCATTATATAGTTTTGCAATGTCTTTTGCTTTAATTACTTCTTGCCAATGTTCCATAACCCGATTGCTGCAATTGCAATTCTTTAACTTTATAAATACATTCCACCCAATCTTTTAAAAGATGTTCACCAACAATTGCATTTACTCTTTGAGAAATCAATTCGCGTTCCATCTTTACTCCTAGTACATTTCTTTCAAGTTCACGAATTGAATAATCAGTAGTTTTTAAACCATTAAGTCTTAGCTTTATATCTGAAATAAATTCGTCTTTCATAGTTACAATGGCATTCATTGAGCCTTTTTTTAAATCATAAATAATATGACCTATCCATACTCCAAGATGAATTTTGAACAATTTGTTTTTTGACGGTTCACTTTTGATTTCATACAACCAAGAATCCGCTACAAATTTCTCTTCTATCTTTTCCATCATCATTAACTCCTTATCCGTAAAACAACCTAACTCAATGCTCAAACCCAATATTTCTTTACATTTTCCCTTATAAATTTTGATCACTTCGTTTCTTTCAGGGAGTTGTTCCAGTTCTCTTTTCATAGTAGTAAGGTAATACTTCAAATTTTTTTCAACAGTATTGCGAAAATCTTTTGTTGGTACTTTGATTGCCTTAAGCATGGTTGCATAATCAAAATCGAATAGGAAATTTCCGGTTACAATTTGTGCTTCACCTATTGTTCCCGCTCCTGTACCCACTATTTTTTTACCACCAACATGTACATCGTTGATGGGATGATAATATGCATCTATTCCAAAGAACTTGTATGTTTCAACCAATGGTTCAATAAAAAGCTGAAACCTCTTATCCACTCTTCTTGGCAGCGAATTTTGTTGAAAAATCCATTGAACAAATAATTGTCCTTCATCTATATAAACTGCCCCACCACCTGTCTCTCTTCTAATTATTGGTAATTGCTTCTTTCTACAGTAGTTTATATCCAATTCATTTTCAGGATCCTGAAAATATCCGATACATATATAGGGATTTTCAGGAGTAACTAACACCATCGTATCTGGTGTACTCGTTTTTTGGGTGTATCCCAGACCGTGATAAATAGATTGTGACCTCAATCCCGGTACAACACCTGCATCAATGAATCGTACTTTCATTTATACGAACAAACTCACATTTGCATCTGCTGCAAATTCGAGAAATGTTGCCGCACCGCCTATCTCTACCTCTTCAATAAATTCCTCTTTTTTGAATCCGAAAACATCCATTGTCATCTGACAACCGATCAATTTCACATCCATATCTATACACATTTCTCTAAGCTCTTCAACAGAAGCCACTCCTTTATTCTTGAATGTTTTCTTCATGAGACTTGTGGCCATTGCTTCGAAACCCGGTACATTGTTCATTAAAATATTGGGCATTGGCCAATTGATATTTTGAAATCCCTCACCTCCAAATGGCATTTTCATAGGCATCGCAGGATTACTCCCAGGAGATACTGATGCTTTTAAATCTTTTTTCAATAGTGGTAAGCCATAAAAAGTAAAAAAAATTGCAACTTCCCAATCCATTGCGGCAGCAGCGCTAGCCAATATAAATGGAGGGTAAGCCCAATCCAACGTACCCTGACTCGCTATCAACGCTAGTTTTTTTGGTTTGTTTTCCATAAAGTATAAGTTTTAATGTGTTTTCTTAATAAAAAAGCGAAAGGAATTTCCTTCATCTTGTGATTTCAATAATTCATGCCCGGTTTGCCTTGCCCATGCTTCCATATCAGGAATAGAGCCGGCATCGGTCGAGATCATTTCCAGAATATCTCCAATTTCAATATCTTTTAAAGCTTTCTTTGTTTTTACTACCGGCAAAGGACAAGAGAGCCCACTGGTGTCTAAGGTTTTTGCAACGTTAAATTCACTCATAGTTTTTAATTATAGTTAGTAATTTAATTCTAAAGATTTAGATCACATGAATATATACAATCGAATACTTTTGTAATTTCCGTAATAGCAAGTTTATAATAAATATTCCTGCCTTTTCTATATGAACTCAGAATACCAATGTTTTTCATTTTGGATAAATGATGAGAAAGCAATGATGCTTCTATCTCTATATTTTCAAGAATTTCATACACTGGATAATCCTTACCATCTTCCAATAATTCAAGTATTCGCAATCTAACAGGATAAGATAATCCCTGAAATATTTCCGATATCTTAATAAGCTTTTCGGGGCTGATTTGTTCTCTGGAAATTGTGTTTTGCAAAGTAAATTAATTAAGATTCGTTGAAAGATATAAATAATTGTACAATTATTCAAGTATTGATTTTAATAATTCCTTTATATAGAATCAATCCAAATAAAAATATATTTACGTATCATTCAAATGATTAGTTTGAAATATGCCTTGATCCCTACATAACAATTGGAAATAAAAGCTGTTCAAAAAGTACAACTCAATTACTTATTAATTTACATTTTCCAAAAGTGACAAATCGTGAATTTTTGAGATCACAGAATCATTTTGGGCCTCTCCCACAAGACCATTGATATAATAAAACATATACATTGTGGTGAGCCAATGAATGAATTCAAGTTTAGAGTTCAGATGCATTTTCATATTAACCATGATCCACGAAAAATGTTCCCATGCATCAAAACAAGAATCACAACTACGGTCAATACCTGTACAACATCTTCGGGTTGTTTTAAAATCAGCATTATAGGAACGAAAATGGCGATTATAAGGATTTCCATTTTTTAATCTTGCTTCATTGTTTTTGTAATTAGTACTGACATTCGTACACACCTCATACCCCCACTTCTTATCTTGAATCTTCCCTGTTGTTATAACCTTATTGAAATATGAAGTAGTTAGAATATGTTCTGGAAACCGGTCGATCATCCTATCTACTTCCAACCGAACCTTTTCAAAATCTTGCCTGGTACTTTCCCCTTCCATTAATAAATCACTGTAGTAATTAAAAAGTACTTTGTTACCATTACTAATACATTGCTCAACTACAGATTCTATTTCACTACTCTTATCGTGAGTAACTGTATAGTAAAAGAAAGCTCGAGAATCATTTTTGTAATTATTAAGCGCAATTTTAAAAAGATCTTTCTTTCCATTATTTCTAAATGCTGCATCTGTTTTATGATCTCCCCATACGGAAACACCAATAGACATATTCTCAAACTCTTCGAACGGAATTTTTGTCAGACCATTAGTGGCCACATTCATTTTAAAGTTATCATATATAACTTTTAGTCTGTCCAATCTTAAACTAGGTTCACCCCCAACCACAGTTACAAAATTGGTTCCTCGTTTTAATTCATTCTTAACAAGGTTGTGAAATGCAGTATCTAAATAAGAATTGTTACCTGCAATTTTATCCATACCCTCTTCAAAATAATAACAACCGTTACATCGCAAATTACAATCATGTGTCAGGTCAAGTGAAATTGAACGAAGGGAACCAGCCTTTCTTATCTGAGCATATAACTTGTTTAGAAATGGATCAGACAAATAGGTAGATAGCGTAGACATAATTAATTAAGCAATTGCAACAAATCTAACATATAATAGTATATAATCAAAATGATTGATTGTTGAAAATAAGGATAATAACTGCTTCGTAGTAATTAAAAATTTTAAAAATAATAATTGTAAAGGAAGGCAAGGACAAATTCAGGAATAAAAATATGTACCGGAGTATTTATTAGGTGTGAACAATAATTCACAACTGACTAATCGAACGTATGCTGATTAGCCATCTAACCATGTTTATGAACTTTTGAATTAGGAATTAAATTCATTTAATTAATCTTGAACAATCTCATTCATGCTTTTGTATTTTTCAGACTTCCAAAAGTCCAGATAAGCGAACATTAAATCTCTTGACATATCCAACCAATTTACCTGCTTGGTTCTTATCGACTTTCTCAAAAGAATAAATGATTTTTTTGATAACGGTAATTTTACGTTTTTTAAATCCATTTTTTTCATTGGTTGCATTTTATTTAAGTTAAACTTCAGTTTTATTCTACGATATATCATATTGACATACCAACAAATCATAACAACCTTTAAATATTAATTTGCCTGAAGAGACAAGGGCAACTTGCTTTAAAAAAGAATACTAGATTGACCTAATTGATGTAGTTGCACTTCGAAAAGCCGCTTGGAGTTTGTGATAAATCAGCTTAATCTGATGTTCAATGTAACATAATTTTTTTAAATACACAAATCCTCAAGAGCAAAACCGAGCAATTTAATAGCTTTTTTGCCTCTTTGTGAACTATTTTTTTATGCTCTGTCAATAGACTAATCTACTAATTTTGACAAAGTTATTAACATCTGAGATTTATTCATTCAAAATCTTAATATCTCCAATGAGTCTTTCAATTTCAGCATCATCGGTTCCATCATAGACTCCTCTAATTCTCTTTTTTTTATCAATCAGTACAAAATTTGTGGTATGAATAAAATCCTGCAGACCACCATCACCTTCATCAACAACTGAAAAATAACTTTTACGTGCCAATTCATAAATGTGCTTTTTAGAACCTGTTGTGATATTCCATTTTGAGTCGATTACTCCTTTTCTATCTGCGTAATCACGCAAAACGGAAACACTGTCAATCTCAGGAGTTACCGAAAGAGATAAAAACTTAATATCATCTTCATTTATAAATATATCTTGTAATTTTCCTATATTATTCGTCATAATAGGACAAATGGTTTGGCAACGTGTAAAGAAAAAATCGGCTACATATATTTTATTCCTATAATCTTCCTGAGTAATGGTATCTCCATTTTGATTTACCAATTTAAAATCTGCTACTTTATGATTTTTACGAAGATTCACCATACTCCTGTCAACCACTTTTGGATTTAAATCTGCAGGGTTAAAAATTGGCAACTTTTCTTTCGGAGTTAAAACTTGAAATAATCCATAAATTATAACAATAGTGATTAGCCCAAATACCCATAAAGAGCCTTTAAATTTATTAATATATTTCATTTTTATCAATTTTTAACTAGAGTACAGAACTGTTTATCTGAATATCCGCATGTGCCCAGGCCTTATCAAAGTCCTGCTTTATTTTTGCTGCTTCGTCATTTTTTTCTTGTCCTTTCAAACTATGATACAAGCCAATTAGAGACCATCCGTTTTTCCTAAGAACAGCCAGATCTTCTTTGTAAATTAATTCTGCCGCTTCATATTTATGAGCTTTTAATAACAGTGCTCCCAAGGTTTGTCTGGTTGGAATATGCCATGACGAAGGCTCCGTATAGGTTAACTTGTCTTCGAAAGAAACGGCTCTTTTCAGATGTTCTATCGCAGTTTCCATTTCTCCTTTTGAAGCTGCAAATTCACCTGCAGCAATTCCATAGGCTATTTTAGCTAAAGCCCTTGTGGAATTATCAGATGTTACAACCATGCTGTCCAGAGTTTCATCTTTTGTCATTTCGGCAATGAAATCTACTTCTTCCTTAGCCTCCTTTAAATTATTTTTTCTAATAAAAGCAATACTTCTGGCATAATGCCAAATTAACTTTAAATGCTGATAATCATCACCGGGGTATGGAGTCGTTAAAATTTCATTCCATTTTCCGAATCTTATATAAGACAATAGTGGTGTTGAAGCGAAATCCTGCAAAAATGGCAAGTTCGTCATTTCACCCAACGGAACCTTTTCCGCGGTTTTTTTTGCTGCATCAATAGCTATCCTACTATCTCCCAAAAGGCTTGAAGCCGACCATAAAAAATGAATATTATGAGGATAATAGCCCAATGGATACATCCCTTGAGAGTAACATTGTGAAATATAATCTTCATCAGCCAAAATAGCTTTTTGATTGGCCAGAACCGCATCTTTATATCTACCAACACGAATATAAATATGAGAAGGCATGTGAACCAAATGACCTGCTGCCGGCATTAAAGTACCTAATTTCTCTGCGCTTGGAACGGCCAAATCAGGTGTTGGAAGTTCTACCATATGAATATAATAGTGATGCGCTCCAGGATGATTCGGGTCTAATTTCATAGCTTTTTCCAGTCCAGCTTTGGCTTCTTTTATATTTGGGGAAGGATTTCCTTCATGATCCCAGTAATTCCATGGAACGGTGTTCATGACGGCCGCCGCATATAATGTCAGGACGTCAGGATTGTTTGAATATTTCTCTACAACATTGGCCATCGCATTCATATATGCCATATGAAGTGCTTCACTATCTGCATCCATTTTTTTACTATATCTGTATTCCAGTGCTTCTATCAATGCCCGTTCAACAGGTGATGTATTTGAAATTAAACTTTTTGCTCTTTGTATAGCCTCATACGATTTTTTCTTGCGTTCATCATCAGGAAAACTATCATTGATATTAGGACCTAATGCGTAAGCCTGTCCCCAAAAACTCATAGCGGAATTCGGGTCCAGCCGGGATGCTTCCATAAACGATCTGTGAGACTCGGCATGGTTAAAAGCAAATGTCAATTTTAGACCTTGATTAAAAAACAGCTGTGCTTTTTTACTGTTTGTACTAATAGTGAAACTGTATTGTCCCAAATTATCAAAAAGTGGTGAAATTTGTGTGGTTGTATCAACATCTCCAAAAATGGCATTGAATATAATTAAATGCACTCCTGCAAATTTCTTATTGGAGAATGTTGATAC
>PVMS01170899.1_pt1 | contig 14680 bp, 9 predicted proteins | sample 1853461 | NCBI WGS metagenome assembly PVMS01 (sample SAMN08582032, study PRJNA380276) | Marine sediment metagenome, whole genome shotgun sequencing project. | isolation source: ocean sediment barecode stripped | collected 2017 | reverse complement strand
GACTGAAGAGTAAATACCCAATTGGCGGAACATCCCCTCCATGCCAAAGGTACGCGCCTCATCAGCCACGATGGGAACAATTCGCTCGGACAGGTTCTTGTCACGCAACAATAAAGCCAAAGCGCGAACGAAAGACATGGTAGTGCTGATCTCCCGATCACCGCTGGACTTCAACAGTGACTCAAAAACTTCGATGCCTGGCACTTCCAGCGGCCCGCCGTTCGAACGCCGTTGCGGAAGAGGGCCTCCCAATTCCTTCCGGCGCTCCAGCAGGTACTTCACTTCCTCGCTGTCCGCGCCCGGATGGTAATAGGGCACCTCTTCCAACTGCTCATCCGGGATGGAGATTCCAAAGCGATCACGGAACTGGCGGATTGATTCAATATCCATCTTCTTTTGCTGGTGGGTGATGTTCTGCGCTTCACCAGCTTCACCCATGCCATAGCCCTTGACGGTCTTGGCCAGAATCACGGTTGGCTGCCCTTCATGGCTGCAGGCAGCACTATAGGCCGCATACATTTTGTGCGGGTCATGGCCGCCACGATTCAGGCGCCAGATATCCTGGTCGGTCATGCTGGCCACCATTTCCTGCAATTCAGGATATTTCCCAAAGAAATGCTCGCGAGTGTAGGCGCCACCCTTGGCTTTGTAGTTCTGGTATTCACCGTCCACTGCCTCTTCCATCCGCTTGCGCAGCAGGCCGTTCTTATCCTTGGCAAAAAGCTTGTCCCAATATGACCCCCAGATCACTTTGAGCACGTTCCAGCGGGCGCCGCGGAAGACACCTTCCAGTTCCTGGATGATCTTGCCATTCCCGCGAACCGGCCCGTCAAGGCGCTGCAGGTTGCAGTTGATCACGAAAATCAGGTTATCCAGTTTTTCCCTGCCGGCCAGGGAGATAGCGCCGAGCGACTCCGGCTCATCGGTCTCACCGTCTCCCATGAAACACCAAACTTTGCGGTCCGAGGTATCAATAACCCCCCTGTTGTGCAGGTACTTCAGAAATCTGGCCTGGTAAATGGCCATGATGGGGCCCAACCCCATGGAAACGGTAGGTAGCTGCCAGTAGTCAGGCATCAGCCATGGATGTGGATAGGAACTCAGACCACCCGGCTCTGATTCCTGGCGGAATCGATCCAGTTGCTCCCCGGTGATCCGCCCTTCCAGATAGGACCGGGCATAGATTCCGGGGGATGAATGGCCCTGAATAAAAACCAGGTCGCCACCGCCGGGATGGTCCGGCCCGTGGAAAAAATGATTGAAGCCTATGTCGTACAAAGTCGCCGCAGAGGCAAAACTGGCAATGTGTCCGCCCAGTTCACCGCCCCGCTTGCTGGCGCGGACCACTATGGCCATCGCGTTCCAGCGAATAATCGAGCGAATACGGTATTCCAGTTCCGTATTACCGGGGTGCCGCGCGCCCAGCTGAGCCGGGATCGTATTGATGTATGCCGTAGTCGCGTCATAGGGCAGATGGCCGCCGGACCGGCGCGTGTAATCCACCAACTGCTCCAGCAGGTAATGGGCCCGCTGGGGACCTTCGCGCTCGATGACGGCCTGGAGAGATTCCAGCCATTCCCGTGTTTCCTCTGGATCAAGGTCTTGGTCAGTTTTGTCGACTTCCTGGTTCATCCAGTGTCTCCGGCTCCTGATGCTTCATTTGCGTGCTTTCTTTCAAAAACCTGGGCATCCACTACCGCAATGGCCGTCATGTTCATGATGCGGCGTGCCGTCGTGGAAGGAGTCAAAACATGTGCGGGCCGGCCGGCACCGAGCAATATGGGACCGACGCCGACTGCGTTGCTGATGACCCGTGCCAAACCAAAAGCGATATGCGCTGCATCGAGACTGGGAGCAACCAGCAAGTTCGCAGGCCCTTGCAGGCGGGAATTCGGGAACAACTGCTTCCTGTAATCTTCATTAAGCGCCATTTCCGCAGTCATTTCCCCCTCAATTTCCAGTTCGGGCGCTTCCTCGTACAGGATGTCCAATGCTTCCTTCATTTTTCGTGCCGACTCGTCCTGGTAACTCCCAAAAGACGAATGTGACAGCAAAGCGATTCGTGGCCTGAGGCCGAAAATCTCTATTTTTTCCGCTGCCATTTTGGTGATATCAGCAATTTCCCTGGCCGTTGGATTGGAATTGACATTGGTGTCACAGATGAAATAAGCACCTTCCGGTGTGCTCAGCGCACCCATTGCAGCAACAATGTCAGCGCCTTCCTGTTTGCCGATCACGTCGATCACATGCTGAAGTTTTCTGCGATAGCGGCCAACGACACCCGTAATCAAGGCATCCGCTTCGTTTCGCTTCACCATCAGTGCAGCGATGACACTGGATCGTGTACGGACCATAGCCTTGGCTGTATCAGGAGAAACCCCCCGACGCTCCATCAGCGCGTGAAAAGTCGTCCAGTAATCCCAGTAACGAGGGTCCTTTTCAGGATTGACTATTTCAAAGTCTTCACCGGGCTGGATTCGCAAGCCGAATTTCTCGATCCTGTGTTCGATTACCGCTGGCCTGCCAATCAGGATGGGGTATGCAAGTCCGTTGTCCACTACTGACTGTACTGCCCGCAGAACGACTGGCTCCTCACCTTCAGCATAGACAACACGCTTCGGATTACGCTTCGCGGCATCGAATACCGGCTTCATCAACAGGCCGGTGCGAAATACGAAGGCGTCGAGCGATGCACGATAGGCCGGCATATCCTTGATGGGCCTTGTCGCGACCCCGCTGTCCATCGCGGCCTGGGCCACAGCGGGCGCCACTTGCACCAGCAGGCGTGGATCAAAAGGTTTCGGGATAATGTAATCCGGCCCGAAAGTCAGTGACTCATCCTGGTGAGAAATCGTGCCCACCTGCTGCAATTCCATATGGGTCAATTCTGCCAGTGCCCGCACACAGGCCAGCTTCATGTCATCATTGATCGTGCTTGCCCCGACATCGAGTGCGCCGCGGAAAATGTAAGGAAAGCAAAGGACATTATTGACCTGGTTGGGATAGTCCGAGCGGCCGGTTGCGATGATGGCGTCCGGGCATACTTCCAGGGCATCTTCGGGCAGTATTTCCGGATCCGGATTCGCCAGGGCCAGGATGATGGGCTTTTCAGCCATCGTGGACACCATTTCCTTGCTCAAAAGCCCCCCGACCGACACGCCGAGAAATATGTCGGCCCCGTTCATTATTTCCTCGAGGCTGCGCAATTCAGTATCTTGAGCATATGCCGCTTTGCTCGGCTCCATATTCTCCTCACGCCCCAGGTAAATGACACCCCGGCTGTCGGCCACCGTGATGTTTTCTCTCTTCATTCCCAGCTTAACCAGTAAATCCAGACAGGCCATGCCCGCGGCGCCTGCGCCTGAAACCGAGAGTTTTACCGTTTTAATGTCCTTACTTACAATCTGCAATGCATTGAGCACAGCCGCAGCAGTGATGATTGCCGTTCCATGCTGATCATCATGAAATACCGGAATACTAAGCCGCTCCTTGAGCGCTGCCTCTATCTGGAAAGCACCGGGCGCCTTGATGTCCTCGAGGTTGATGCCCCCGAATGTGGGCTCCAGCGATGCGATGATTTCGATCAGCTTGTCGGGGTCCTGTTCGTTGATCTCGATATCGAAAACATCGATGTCCGCAAACTTCTTGAACAGTACGCCCTTGCCCTCCATCACGGGCTTGGCCGCCAGCGGCCCGATATTGCCCAGGCCGAGAACCGCTGTTCCGTCGCTGATGACACCAACCAGATTGCCCCGGGCGGTTACTTCGCAGACGGCCGCGGGATCTTCATAAATCAGTTCACTTGCTGCAGCCACACCGGGCGAATAAGCCAGTGACAAGTCCTGCTGGGTCGTCAGTGATTTGGTTGGTGTGATTTTGATCTTGCCCGGCCGGGGATAACGGTGGTAGTGCAGGGCGGCTTCTTTAAGTTTATCGCTCATGTTTCATGGCCTGAAGTGGGAAGGTCCGGATTATTCCGGTAAAGGCACGGCGAATAACGTAATCAGAACCGTGCTCATCATTACAAAAGGTAAACGACCATTTTACTGTCAAGCGTAAGACAAGACCATTGCCAATGCGGATAATCAGGGAGTCTGCTGAAATCGTCTACTTCTAATCCTGATGTACATCAATTTCCGTTCGCTGATCAAATGCTCCTCCATGGTCAATCTTGATCAGTCTCAAAGTATTGGTACCGCCCTGTTTGCCCGTCCTGTCACCCATGGTGAGGATGACACGGTCTCCCTCGGCTATAGCGCCCATGCGCCACAGAACTTGCAGCGCATCCTCGATGGTTCCCTCAGTATCAGCGTCGCGGGGCTGGAGGTGAGCCGGGTAAACATCGCGATACATCGCCATGCGGCGGCGACTGGCCGCCTTGGGTGACAGGGCGTAAATCGGTACCGACGATTGAACTCTGGATAACCATTGTGCTGTTGAGCCGGATTCCGTCAGGGCAATAATTGCCTTGATAGAGACATTGGTCGCCATGAACATGGCTGCCATCGCAATAGCCTGGTCAATTCGCTGAAAGCGCACATTCAGCTGGGTGCTATCCCCTTCGCGATCAAAATGGCGTTCAGCGCCCAGACAAATCCGGTTCATGGCCTCGATCACTTTGACGGGGTGCCTGCCTACCGCGGTTTCCGCGGAAAGCATCACGGCATCGGTTCCGTCGATGACCGCGTTGGCCACGTCCAGAACCTCGGCACGCGTTGGGATCGGACTCTCGACCATTGACTGCATCATCTGGGTGGCGGTCGCCACGATGCGGTTGTGTTTGAGAGCCGTCCGGATAATCCGCTTTTGCAGACCGGGCAATTCCTCGTCGCCAATTTCGACGCCAAGATCACCACGCGCCACCAGGATGGCATCGGATGCGTCACAGATTTCCTCCAGGTTTTCAAGTGCTTGAGTACGTTCGATCTTGGCCACCAGGGCCGCGTCGCTGCCCGCCTCCCGCAAGAGTTTGCGCGCCCGATGCATATCCCCGGCATCGCTGGCGAAGGAAACGGCCAGGTAATCTACGCCCATTTCTGCAGCCAGCTTGATGTGTGGAAGGTCATGTTCTGCAATCCCCGAAATGGAGAGGCCACCACCCCGCAGGTTCAGTCCTTTGCGATCCTTGAGAACTCCACCGTTTTCGACTTCACAGATGATGCGCCCACCCTTGACGGACTTTACGCGCATGGAAATCAGGCCATCGTCCAGCAACAACATGTGGCCAGCCTTTACATCATCCCCCAGCCCGGCATAGCTGACGCCGACCCGCTCGCGGTTTCCGGGTGTTAGTGGATCGTCTGCATCCAGGGTAAATTCATCACCCGCCGCCAACTCCACGCTGCCGTGTTCGAATCGCTCCACGCGTATTTTGGGGCCCTGCAAATCTGCCAGTAGCGCTACTTCGCGGCCCAGGCTGGCCGACACCTCACGCACCATGCGCGCTCGGTGTAACTGCTCTTCAGATGTGCCGTGAGACATGTTGAGGCGAAAAACATCCGCCCCTGCGCGGATAACGCCTTCGAGCACGTCCCGCTCATCTGTAGCCGGCCCAAGCGTGGCAATGATCTTGGTGCGCCGCAGCTGGCGGTGTTTGCCACTGAATTCAGTATTCATTGGCGGGGATTATATGCGATGGATTACTGTCCTGCCTGGTGCGGGTACTGCTTGAATACCTCGTTGACCGCGGTATAAGTGGCGTCGCGAAGCTGCTGCGCAACTTTGTCAGTAACGTCAAGAACAGCCACGCCCTGCCAGACAACCCGATGTTGTTCTACGTCCACCAAGTCAATGAATATCGATGCCTCGGTTACTTTTGTTGCCCTCTGGCTGACCGAGACACCGACACCAAGGCTCGATCCGTAATGTGCGCCACCTGGCCGATTGTAGTAGGCGCCACTCATGTAGGGCGCCGTATACGAAGTCATTTTGATCCGATCGTCGGAGCGAATCGTAACGTTGATCATCAAGTCCGGATTATCTGATTGCCGGTAGCGGTGCTGACCCATTTCACGACTGATTGCTGCACGGAAATGCTCTCCGAAAACAGGCGAATTGTAACCGCCCTCGATACCCATGGGATCGAAGAAATTGTAAGTCTGGTACTGGCTGAAATTTGCTGAAGGATCGGTATCGCTGCGCACCTGCAAGCCGGAAGAGCAAGCAGATAAAAGAACAACTATAAAAAACAAAAGCGCAAGCGGGATGTAATGGCGCCTGACTGCCGGGCGCCTTGTTCCTCTTGTTTTCACGAGTTACCCGCTTGTTCCAGGTGCTGCGATCGGGAACTGGGAGAAAATCTTGTCAACTGTATTGTAGATCGTCTCACGCAACTGTTCCTGCATCTTATCAGTGACCGTGAATGTAGCCACACCCTGCCATACCATTTTGTGCGCGGTGGAATCCACCAGGTCGATATACACGTTGGCCTCGGTATACTGATGAACCGTTGTGCGGGTTCCACCACCGTATCCGTAACCCATGGGACTGCCGTAGAAGCCGCCGCCGTACATCCCCATCCCCCCGTAGTGACCGCCGTACAGGTAAGGATCCTGGTAGGTATTGACGCGCACTTTATCCTTGGAACCGATGGTGACATTGACCTGAAGCTGTGGCGTGCTGGTCTGGGTGAATCCCCTTGCATCCATCTGCGCAGCTACCGCTGCCCGGAAATGCTGACCCAGCAAGTTGGAGTAATTATCACCTTCAATGCCCATCTGGCTGAAAAAACCGTAGGATTGGAATTGCCTGAAGTCTGTCGAAGGGTCGGCATCGCTGCGCACTTTGACGCTGGGAGCACATGCCGCCAACAAAGTAATCATCACTACGCTTGCCAAGAAAATCTGCAGAAAATTCCTGTTCAGACCATGTTTCATATCTCGCTCCAAGAAATAGAATCGAAGGCATAAGCACCGGGTGCCCGGAACTGTTCATTGCCCAACAAAAGTAATTAAGTCATCCTGCCCGCCATACTACCAGTGAAGCACAATCTGTTCATCCCATTCAGGAATGAGAATTTGGCGCGGACAGGGAAGCTGCCCGCACCAAAAGGATCACTTTTGTTTTCACTGCGATTTTTTTGCACAAATGAAAGTACAATCCATCAATGACCCAAAAATACAAGCCATCCTGCCGGCGGTCCAGGACTTCACGTTCCCTGCTGCTGATTCTCACGCTGTTTACGCTATGCAGCCCTCTACAAGCGGCACAGCAGTGCCTTAAACAGGCTGTTGTCGAGCGCCCGACAATCGGCCTGGCCCTGGGTGGAGGCGGAGCGCGCGGGGGCGCCCATTTGGGCGTTATCCGCATGCTGGAAGAACTGAATATCCCAGTGGATTACATCGCCGGAACCAGCATGGGTTCCATTGTCGGAGGCATGATGGCGGTGGGCATGACATCGGATGAGATGGAAGAAGTCATTACCGGCATCGACTGGAACGAACTGCTAAAAGATGACACGGAACGCCAGGACCTGCCCTACCAGCGCAAGCGGGATGACGACCTGGGTTTGTTCGGGCCCAAGCTTGGAATTGGCGAGGATTCCAGCCTGTTGCCCCAGGGCTTTATTGCCGGACAAAAAATTCTGGTCCTTTTCGAAACGCTGACAACGGAACGTGTCCAGCCGCAAAACTTCGATGAACTGCCGATACCGTTCCGGGCGGTCGCGGCAGACATTTCCACTGGCGACGTTGTGGTCATCAACCACAGCGATCTCGCATTGGCGATGCGCGCCAGCATGTCGGTGCCCGCTGTATTCAATCCCGTGCCCTACGGGGAGCGCCTGCTCGTGGACGGTGGAATCGCCAATAATCTGCCGGTTGACGTCGTGCGTGATATGGGGGCGGAGATTGTCATTGCGGTGGACGTGGGATCCCCATTGCTGGAGAACAGCAAACTCGGTAACGCGCTTGCAATAGCTAACCAACTCTCCACGATCATGGTGCAGAGAAACACTCAGAAGCAAATCGCTTCACTGACTGCTTCGGATGTGTTGATCAGCCCGCCACTGGGCGATGAGGTCGGGTCAAGTGATTTTGCAAAAATGGGGGCGGCGGCAGACATTGGTTACGCCGCCGCGGAGGAAATACGCTCGCAATTGGAAGTTCTGGGGATAGCGCCAGCAGCATACGCAGACCATCGCCAGGAGATAGATTCCTGTGTCGATGGACCGCCAGTGATTGAGTTTGTGCGAATTGAAAACCGCAGTCGTTTTGCCGATTTCGTGATCGAAGACCAGCTCCATATAGAAACTGGCAAGCCGCTGGATTACGCAGCCCTGGATCATGAAATAAAACAGATATACGGCCTGGGTTTCCTGGAACTCGTGCGCTACGAAATCGTCGAGGAAGATGGCCGGACCGGGATCGTGGTCTACGCCTACCAGGATTCCCGTGGAACCCAGTTCATCGAAACCGGACTGGACCTGGCAGCCGGCGAAGACTATAGCGCCTTCAATTTGAGAGTTGGCTATCTCAAGACCGACGTCGGCAAACTGGGGGGGTGAGTTCCGGACTACAGTCGAAGTGGGGCAGGACTACGGGATTTATTCTGAACTCTATCAACCACTGGACAGGCAACGGCGGTGGATCGTTCTGCCTACTCTCAACTGGTCCCACTTCAATATCAATCAGTTCAATGAAGACGGTGACAAAGTCCGACAGTACGGCGTCAGCCGGGGCCGTGCCAGCCTGGGGCTTGGCTACGAATTCGGACGCAGTGGCATCATTTCAGCTGGTTTAAGAAAATACGGCGGGAAAGTGAAAATTAATATTGGTGAGCCCGAGCCAAGCTATGACTACGATGGCGGAGAATACTTTTTTGGCCTGACTTTTGACCGGATGGATGACCGTTACTTCCCCGGGCGTGGTTTTTACAGCTCAAGCCACTACATCGACTCAAGCGAATCACTGGGTGCGGATGTTAAGTTCGAGCAACTGACCACGCAAAATTTCTTTGCCCATACGTGGAACAGGCACACATTGATCGGCGGATTACGTTACAGCATTACGCTGGATAACAATGCGCCCGTGTATGCCCTGTTCCGTGCCGGCGGCTTCTTCAATATGTCCGGATTCGAGACTTTCCGTTTGGCCGGGCAGAACTACGGCCTGGCGCTGGCCAGCTACCGGTTCAGGGTGAAACAATCCGGTTTCATGCCAGCCTACGCCGGCTTCAGCGTTGAGTACGGCAACGTTTCCGATAATCACAGGGACATGTTCAGGGATGGAATCTGGAATGGCAGCGTGTACTTTGGCTACAACTCGCCGCTGGGCCCGCTCTATGCAGGCATCGGCTGGTCAGATGAAAACAGTGTTTTGTTTTTCCTGCGCATGGGCCGGATTTTTGGCCGGCGATTCTGAGTACGATAAGCGGAATTAATTTCAGGTCTTCGCGACCTCCACCAGCGCAGCAACAGCGGGAAGAGTTTTGCCTTCAACGAATTCGAGAAAAGCTCCACCCCCCGTTGAGATATAAGACACACCTTCTGTCACGCCGAATTGGTCGATTGCAGCCAGGGTATCGCCACCACCAGCGATACTATAGGCTCCGGATCGCTCTATGGCTTCTGCCACAGCACGGGTTCCCGCAGAAAAATTACGGAATTCAAATACACCAACCGGGCCGTTCCAGATCACCGTGCCGGAGACGGCTATGATTTTCGAGTACTCAACGGCAGTCAATGGGCCAATATCAAGAATCATTTCATCCTGACCCACTTCGTCGACATGGCGTACCAGCGGTTTCGCATCGGCCGAGAATGATTTGGCAACGACTACGTCCATGGGAATTGGAATCGCGCCGCCTTTGGCGTGGGCTTTTTGAATCAGGCGCTGCGCTTCGTGAATCAGATCAGGTTCATAGAGTGACTGGCCGACATCGTGGCCGGCCGCTGCAATGAATGTATTTGCGATCCCACCACCCACGATCAGTTCATCGACCTTGTCGAGCAAGGAATCGAGCACGGTCAACTTGCTTGAAACCTTGGAGCCGCCCACGATAGCGAGCATGGGACGCGTGGGATCGCGCAAGGATTTATCCAACGCATCCAGCTCCCTGCTCAGCAGGGGCCCTGCACAGGCCAACTCAGCAGCACGCACCACGCCTTCAGTCGAAGCGTGGGCCCGATGAGCGGTACCGAAAGCATCCATGACGAATACATCACACAGGCCCGCCATGCGCCGGGCCAATGCTTCGTCATTACTCTTCTCTCCACGGTTGAATCGAACATTCTCACAAAGAACAACTTCACCGGGCGAGATTTCCACGCCGTCCAGCCAGTCATCTTCCAATCGGACTTCCCTGCCGAGCAGTTCAGCCAGGCGGGCAGCAACGGGGCGCAGTGAGTATTGCGGATCCGGCTCGCCTTCAACCGGACGCCCCAGGTGTGACAGCAGCAGAACGGCCGCACCCTTGTCCAGCGCCATTTGAATGGTTGGCAGGGCAGCCCGGATTCGTGCATCGGAGGTAACCCGGCCATCGCTGACTGGCACATTGAGGTCTTCCCGGATCATCACCTTCTTATCAGCAAGATTCAGGTTTTCCATGCGCAGATAGTTCATTTTCTTTCCGTTATTCAGGCATTGATGAGAGCAAGCGTCGTATCCAGCATACGGTTGCTGAATCCCCACTCATTGTCATACCAGCTAAGCACTTTCACCAGCTTGCCTTCCATGACTCTTGTCAATCCCGCATCAAAAATCGAGGAATGGGGGTTATGATTGAAATCAATCGACACCAGCGGCAAATCGTTGTACGCAAGCACACCGGCCAAAGCGCCTTCAGAGGCGGTACGAAGCAAAGCATTCACCTCATCAATCGTGGTTGCACGGCTGGCCTTGAAGGTCAGATCAACTACTGACACATTGATGGTGGGCACACGCATTGAAAAACCATCCAATTTACCGTTAAGCTCCGGCAAAACCAGGCCGACAGCAGCTGCAGCACCGGTCTTGGTAGGAATCTGGCTCATGGTCGCGGAACGGGCACGGCGCAAATCGGAATGGAATACATCGGTCAACACCTGGTCGTTGGTATAGGCGTGAATGGTGGTCATCAAGCCGCTTTCAATACCAATGCCCTCATGCAGTACCTTGGCCAGCGGCGCCAGGCAATTGGTGGTGCATGAAGCGTTTGAAATGACTTCGTCGCTGGCTTTCAGGGTATCGTGGTTCACACCGAACACAATCGTGTTATCCACATTCTGGCCCGGCGCTGAAATGATCACTTTGCTGGCGCCTGCTCTGATGTGCGCACCCGCAGTCTCCTTGCTACGAAAGAAGCCGGTACACTCATGAACAACCTCAACGCCCAGTTCCGCCCAGGGCAGATTGGCGGGGTCTCTTTCCGCGAAGACTTTGACCCGGTCACCGTTAATGACCAGATCGCCGTTGTCAACGCCAACCGTTCCGGGAAATATCCCGTGGGCCGTATCGTACTGTGTGAGATGGGCGTTGGTTGCTGCGTCTGCGAGGTCATTGATGGCGACCACCTGGAATTCGTCTGTGCGACCGGATTCGTAAATCGCCCGCATGATATTGCGACCGATGCGGCCATAACCATTAATTGCAATTTTTACTGTCATTTTTTACTCCCGATTTAAATTGGTTTATTCGGTTGCCGCCAAGGAATCGCGGACAGCCTGGCTCACGTTTTCAACCGTCAAGCCGTATTGTTCAAAAAGCTCGCCGGCTGGAGCAGATGCACCAAAACGGTCCACTCCTACAACTCGCCCCCTGTCGCCGACAAATACCTTCCAGCCACTGGTGACACCAGCCTCAACGGCAACCCGCGCCTGAATCCTGCCCGGTAGTACCGACTCGCGATAGGACTCATCCTGGCGGAGAAAAAGATCGGGGTTGGGCATGGACACTACCCTGACGCTGGTACCGCCGGATGACAATTTTTCCGCTGCCTTTACGGCGAGGCCGAGCTCGGAACCGGTGGCGATAATCAATGCGTCTGCCTGTCCGTCTGGTTCTTGAAGCACGTATGCTCCCCGCGCGATGTTCGCCAGTTGTTCGTCAGTTCTGGCTTGGTGCGGCAAGCCCTGACGGGTAAAAATCAGCGCCGTAGGCCGGCCGGTGTTTTCGATGGCGCACTTCCAGGCCACGGCAGATTCGACCGTGTCACAAGGCCGCCACACCTCGAGACCCGGAATCAAGCGCAAACTGGCAACATGCTCCACGGGTTGATGGGTGGGACCGTCCTCTCCCAGGCCAATGGAATCATGCGTGTAAACATGAATGTTTTGGCTGGGGATCAATGCCGACATCCGCACTGCATTGCGCGCATAGTCGGAGAAAACCAGGAAAGTGGCATTATAGGGAATAAAACCACCATGCAGACCAAGACCATTACATATGGCTGTCATACCGAACTCACGGACGCCAAAATAAACGTAGTTTCCATCCTCGGTGCCATCGTTGACGTTCACACTACCGGACCAGATGGTGTTGTTGGAGCCGGCAAGGTCAGCGGAGCCGCCGATCAGCTCCGGCAACAGGGGACCAAATGCATTGAGTGCAATCTGCGAAGATTTCCTGGTTGCGACATCGCCGCCTTCGGCCTGCAGTTTTGCGATAATCTCGCTGGTGAGCCGGCCCCAACCCGCGGGGAGCTCGCCCGCCATCCGTCGCTCGAATTCTTCTGCGAGTCCGGCAAAATCACTCCTGAATGCCTCGAACTTCTGTTGCCATTCTGTTTCTGCCACCGCCCCGGCATCCCTGGCATCCCAGGCAGAAGCAATCTTGCCGGGAATTTCGAAAGGAGCATGATCCCAGCCAAGGTTCTGCCTGGTCGCTGCTATCTCTTCCGCACCCAGCGGAGCACCATGAGTAGCTTCCGTGCCCTGCTTGTTCGGCGCACCGAAACCAATCACAGTACGGGTGCAAATCAGGGTAGCCCGATCTGTTTCTGCAGTGGCCGTATCAATGGCCTGCTGGATCTCAACAGGGTCATGTCCATCAACCCCCCGGATCACTTGCCAACCATAAGCTTCGAAACGAGCAGGTGTGTCATCAGTAAACCAGCCCTGAACCTCGCCATCGATGGATATTCCATTGTCATCCCAAAACGCGATCAATTTGCCCAGCCCGAACTTGCCCGCCAGTGAGCAGGCTTCGTGGGATACGCCCTCCATCAGACAGCCGTCTCCCAGAAAAACCCAGGTGCGGTGATCGACGATTTGGTGACTGCCGCGATTGTACCGCCTGGCCAGCACTTTCTCCGCCAGCGCCATACCCACGGCGTTGGCAATACCCTGGCCCAGGGGGCCGGTAGTGGTCTCTACACCGGGCGTTTCGCCGAATTCCGGATGACCGGGTGTTTTGGAGTGCAACTGGCGGAAGTTCCTCAACTCCGACATTGGCAGGTCGTAACCGCTCAGGTGCAGCAAGGAATAAAGCAGCATCGAGCCGTGACCATTGGACAGGACAAAGCGATCTCTGTCTGCCCAGTCGGGGTTCGCCGGGTTGTGTTTCAGGTTGCTATTCCACAACACTTCGGCAATATCGGCCATGCCCATGGGCATTCCGGGGTGTCCGGAATTGGCCTGCTGGACAGCATCCATTGAAAGTGCGCGAATGGCGTTTGCAAGTTCATATCGGGTAAGCATCAGGGTTCCCTGTATTGGTGTCTTTGCCGGCAGGCAAATCAAAAATTAAATTTAACGGTCGAACCAGATCAATAATAATTTTGCCGATTGTCAGCGGTGGGGGCAAGGGCCGACAGACGATCTGCCGGCAATTAATGAGATTGTGTTGACTACGGTCAGGAACGATTGGCCGCTTTGCCGAATTTTTGCAGCCGGCCGGCCTTGTAATCTGACCAGTACTCGTTCAGTTCACGCTTGACTACCGGCATCAGGAAGTAAATGCCGAGCATGTTTGGAAAGGCCATTGCAAAGATCATTGCGTCTGAGAAATCGATCACGGAACCCAGTTCCATGGAAGAACCCACAATCACGAAAAACAGGAACAGAGCCTTGTAGACGATGTCAGTGATCATCGATTCACCAAATAAGTAGGTCCACGCCTTGAGCCCATAGTAAGACCAGGAAATCATGGTGGAAAATGCAAACAACACAACCGCAACCGTAAGTACCCAGGGGAACCAGGAAATGGTCGATTCAAATGCAGCGGATGTCAGGGCCACGCCCTGGCTGGGATCAACCGAAGGGTCCCATGTGCCAGTAATGATGATGACCAGAGCAGTAATCGTGCACACTATGACCGTGTCGATGAAAGGCTCATACAAAGCTACCATGCCCTCGGTAACCGGGCGGTTCGTGCGCACGGCTGAATGCGCAATAGCTGCTGAGCCTACGCCTGCTTCGTTGGAAAAAGCAGCACGCTTGAAACCCTGAAACAGAACTCCAACGAAGCCACCAGCCATCCCTTCCGCGCTGAATGCGCCGTTCAGTATGGAGGCAAACGCTGCCGGTATCTCACTGAAATTACTGAAAATGATGATCAGGCCAGCAGACACGTAAACCACCGCCATGATTGGCACGATTTTGGAGGTGACACGTGCTATCCCCTGAATCCCACCAATGATGACCAGGCCCACAAGGGTCGCCACGACAATGCCGAACAGCCAGCCTTTGTCAGCCAGCCAGCTGGCATCGCCGCCAGTCACTGCCAGGACCTGCTTGAAACTCTGGTTGGCCTGAAACATGTTGCCG
>PVMS01064948.1_pt1 | contig 14685 bp, 14 predicted proteins | sample 1853461 | NCBI WGS metagenome assembly PVMS01 (sample SAMN08582032, study PRJNA380276) | Marine sediment metagenome, whole genome shotgun sequencing project. | isolation source: ocean sediment barecode stripped | collected 2017 | reverse complement strand
GCCGGCACAGAAACCGACAGTCCCGCCCACTCATGAATTATTCGCGCTAGACTGCAGTCTCTATGGCACCCAATTTGCAACAACTTCAAGGTCAAAAAGTCATTCTTGGCCTGTCCGGCGGCGTGGACTCCGCAGTTGCCGCGCTACGTCTAAAAGAGGCTGGCGCCGATGTTCAGGCGCTGCACATGACGAACTGGGAAGACGATGACGGCTACTGCATGGCGGCAGAGGATCTGCAGGACGCACGTCGCATCTGCGAACAGATCGACATAACATTGCACCACGTCAATTTCGCCGCGGAATATCGCAATCGGGTGTTCGAGTACTTTCTCGATGAGTATCGGCTGGGTCGCACCCCAAATCCGGACGTCCTATGCAATCGTGAAATCAAATTCGGCGTATTTCGCGAGTACGCGAAGCGACTCGGCGGTGAATGGTTTGCGACGGGCCACTACGCCCGAGTCGAGACAGTTGATGGACGAACATCGCTGCTAAAAGCGATCGACCAGAATAAGGATCAAAGCTACTTTCTGCACGCGGTCAAAGAAAAAGCGCTGGCCGATGCAATTTTCCCATTAGGTGATCTCGTCAAGGAAGATGTCCGCAGCATTGCAAGAGATTACGGTCTGGATGTTCACGACAAGAAAGACAGCACTGGAATTTGTTTTATTGGCGAGCGGCCGTTCCGCGACTTCCTGAGCACGTATTTGCCGGCCAACCCCGGGCCAATTCGATCCGCAGACGGCGCTGAGGTCGGTGAACATCGTGGGCTCATGTATTACACACTCGGTCAGCGTAAGGGTCTGCATATTGGTGGCCGTAAAGACGCAAGTGACGATCCCTGGTACGTCGTCGACAAATCGCTAAACGAAAATGTATTAATCGTTGCCCAGGGCAGTGACGAGCTGCTGTACAGCGATGCCCTTTTGGCAACCAGCCTCAGCTGGATCGGCGCTGCGCCCAACGGCCTTGAAAACGGCTTGCAGTGCAAGGCAAAGGTCCGCTATCGCCAGTCGGATCAGGACTGCACAATATATCTTGTGGGTGACGGCAATCTTGAAGTTCGATTCGATGAACCACAACGCGCTGTGGCGCCTGGCCAATACGTCGTTTTTTACAGTGGTGACACATGTCTGGGCGGGGGTGTTATCGACGCGATCGTCTCCAATCCAGCCGACCAAGAGACGCCGCAAACCGCCGCAAATTGATAAGCGGTGCGGTGCGTCATCCGCTATAATGCGCCCCCCCAGCGACGGCTCAGGACCCTTGCTGGCTTCCTAAAAAGACCCGGAGAAAATACATGAAGGACAGCTTTGGCGCGCGTTCTACGTTTGCGGTCGGTGGTGATGATTTTGAGATTTTCCGCCTCGACGCCGTCACCGACGGACACGTTAAACAACTCCCTTACTCCCTGAAAATTCTTCTCGAGAATCTGCTCCGACATGAAGACGGTCGTGACGTCACTCGTGAAGACATCCTCGCGCTCGCTAACTGGGACCCAAAAGAGGCGCCCAGCACTGAAATTTCTTTCACCCCAAGCCGCGTTATTCTGCAGGACTTCACCGGTGTGCCGGCGGTCGTCGATCTGGCCGCGATGCGGGACGCTGTGGTCAAGCTTGGTGGCTCCGCGGACCGCATTAATCCGCTTTCCCCGGCCGAGCTGGTCATCGATCATTCTGTGCAGGTTGATCGATACGGCAGCGCCGATGCGCTGGATCTGAACAACAAAATTGAATTCGGTCGCAACAAGGAGCGTTATTCATTTCTCCGTTGGGGCCAGTCCGCTTTCGAAAATTTTCGGGTTGTGCCGCCGAATACCGGCATCGTTCACCAGGTCAATCTTGAATATCTCAGTCGGGTCATATTTGATACTGAATCCAACAACACGCGTAGCGCTTACCCGGACACTGTGGTCGGCACTGACTCGCATACGACAATGATCAATGGCCTCGGTGTGCTTGGCTGGGGTGTCGGCGGCATTGAGGCAGAAGCTGCCATGCTTGGGCAGGCGATTACGATGCTCATCCCGAACGTCATCGGCTTCAAACTCTCAGGTGCGCTGAAAGAAGGCACAACCGCCACCGATCTCGTACTAACCGTGACTGAGATGCTGCGCGAAAAAGGCGTAGTCGGAAAATTCGTCGAGTTCTACGGCGACGGCTTGTCGCGATTGCCGCTGGCTGACCGCGCGACACTAGGAAACATGTCTCCAGAGTTCGGCTCAACCTGCGCCATTTTTCCGATCGACGGCGAAACAATTCGCTACCTCGAGCTTTCCGGCCGGGATGCCAAACACATCGAGATGATCGAAGCTTATGCCAAGGAACAGGGGCTTTGGCGTCACGACGGCCAACCGGACGCGCTGTACAGCGACACGCTCGAACTCGACATGGGTACTGTTGAGCCCTGTATCGCTGGTCCGAAACGACCGCAGGACCGAATTGCGTTAAAGGTTGCTGACAGCACCTTCGAAAAACATCTCGAAGCCGCAATCGCTGATCGCGACGGCGGTGGCTCTGAGATCGCAAGTATTGACGGCGCGGATGTTGAAATCCGTGACGGCGCGGTGCTGATCGCCGCAATTACCAGTTGCACAAATACGTCCAACCCGGCCGTGATGGTCGCTGCAGGGCTGCTCGCGAGAAATGCTAAAGCGAAAGGCCTGCAAGCCAAGCCCTGGGTTAAGACCAGCCTCGCTCCCGGATCGAAAGTTGTCACCGACTATCTGGCGAAGGCCGGCCTGCTAGACGATCTTGACGCGCTCGGTTTCTACACTGTGGGTTATGGCTGTACGACCTGCATTGGTAATTCAGGTCCGTTGCTTCCTGAAATCGCCGCCGCAGTTGAACAGGGTGATATTGTCGGGACCAGTGTTCTCTCGGGCAACCGAAATTTCGAAGGCCGTATTCATCCGCTGGTGCGAATGAACTTCCTGGCATCTCCACCACTGGTTGTCGCTTATGCACTCGCTGGAAATATGGACGTTAATTTGTTCGACGATGCTCTTGGTGAAGACCAGGACGGCAACCCCGTATTCCTGAAAGACATCTGGCCTGGGCAACAGGAAGTCTATGACGTCATGACCAGTAACATCGATTCGACTATGTTCAAGTCCAGCTACGAAGGCGTTTTTTCCGGCGATGCAAACTGGAACAGTCTGGATGTTCCGGAAGGCGAGATATACACCTGGGACAGTGCCTCGACCTACGTTAAAAATCCTCCTTACTTCGAAGGTATGACGCTGGAACCCGCGCCGGTTCAGGAAATCCATGGAGCTCGAGTACTGGCATTACTGGGTGACTCGGTCACGACCGATCACATTTCACCTGCAGGCAGCATTGCGCGTGACGGCCCGGCTGCAGAGTATCTGCAGGCGCAAGGTGTTGAGCCAGGCGATTTCAATTCCTACGGTTCGCGCCGCGGTAATCATGAGGTAATGATGCGCGGTACGTTTGCCAATATTCGTCTGCGTAACCAGCTCGCGCCAGGCACCGAAGGCGGTTGGACCTGCCATCAACCAGATGGCGAGCAAATGTCGATATACGCTGCATCGCTCAAGTACAAGCAAGCGGGAACGCCACTTGTTGTAATTGCCGGCAGCGAATATGGTACGGGTTCGTCGCGTGACTGGGCTGCGAAAGGCACGTTGCTACTTGGCGTAAAAGCGGTCATTGCCAAGAGTTACGAGCGAATTCACCGTTCCAATCTCATTGGCATGGGCGTTCTGCCTCTGCAATTTCTCGACGGCGAAGATGCGGTCTCGCTTGGGCTGACGGGAGCCGAGACCTTTGATATCACGGGTCACACCGACGCGAACGCCAAGAATGTGACGGTGACTGCAACGCCAGCCGAAGGCGATGCCATTACCTTCAGTGCCAAGGTCCGAATTGACACACCAAAAGAACGCGACTACTACGAGCACGGCGGCATTCTGCACTATGTACTGCGACAACTCGCCGCCTAAGAAACGTTGCCTGAACAACTGCAAATCCCGGATGCGTTGATCTCGGCGCTCCGGGACGCGCAACACATCTGCGTACTTACAGGTGCCGGCGTGTCGGCCGAGAGCGGCGTACCCACCTTTCGTGATGCCCAAAGCGGACTGTGGGAAAAGTACGATCCGATGGATCTGGCAACCCCGCAGGCCTTCATTGCTGACCCAAAGCTGATCTGGGACTGGTATCGCTGGCGACGCAAACTTGTGTCCAAAGCAGAGCCGAACCCGGCACACCTGGCACTGGCCGCCCTCGCTAACGTCGTGCCAAAACTGACGTTGGTGACGCAAAACGTGGACGGTCTGCATCAACGTGCGGGCAGCGCGGATGTCATAGAATTTCACGGCAACTTGTTCGACAACAGGTGCTTCCAGGATGGCCGGCTTGATACTGTTCCATTGGACGATGATGTCCCAACGTGTAGCGAGTGCGGCGAGTTACTTCGTCCGGGCGTGGTCTGGTTTGGCGAATCAATACCGGAAGCGGCGCTGCAAACATCGTTCGCAGCCGCGAGTGATTGTGACCTGTTCCTTTCGATCGGGACCTCTTCGCTGGTATTTCCTGCCGCCGGGCTGATCGATCTTGCACGAGATGCTGGTGCTACTACCGTCGAGATCAACCCTGAGCCGACCGGAGCCTCAGCCAGTCTGGACTTCGTGCTGCAAGGCACCGCCGGGTTGATAATCCCCAAACTGGTAGTATCTCTGTCTGCATGACACACGTCGCCAGATCGAGATCCAATATATGACGAAGACTGCTGAAAGTATTCTTGCGAGCCCGCGACGAACAAAATTAGTCGCCTATTCGTTGGGCGCCATTCTGCTCGTCAATATCGTCATCGGCATTTACTGGTCACGCATGCCGAACGTATTTTGGGTCAATCACAGCATCAACGGCGACCGTATCGTGGTCGGTTACTCGACCACCGACACGCTGATTCGTGTCGCCGAGGCTTTGCTCGAAAAGCCCGGCGGCTATCTGAGCAACGATCGCATGCCACCGAGCGTGTTTCTTGACAACATTCCGAACTGGGAATACGGCGTCTTACAGCAGGTTCGGGACATGGCCCGCGTTATCCGCAACGACCATAGCCGCAGCCAGTCACAATCAAAAGAAAATGCCGATGTCGCCGCCGCCGAACCCAGTTTCTTTGTCGACAGTGATTCGTGGATTCTCCCGCCGAGCGAATCGGCGTATCGCGACGCGATTGCCGGGTTCAAACGGTATCGGGACCAGCTAGCCGATGAGGACTCTACGGATGCACAGTTTTATGCCCGCGCGGACAATCTGCGTGAATGGCTGGCTCAGGTCGAAAAACGGCTTGGCAGCATGACTCGACGACTGGGAGACAGCGTTGCAACCAATCGAATCAACACCGATCTCGCCGGCGACCCCTCTGCCGCAGCATCTAACCAGCTGTCCGACACCGTCGATGTCCAGACGTCCTGGTTTGAAGTCGATGATGTGTTCTTCGAAGCCCGCGGGACGTCATGGGCTCTGGTGCACTTCTTCCGCGCAGCCGAGTTGGACTTTGCACAAGTGCTGGAGGATAAGAACGCTACGTCCAGCATCCGACAAATCATTCGTGAAATAGAAGCGAGCCTGCAGCCCTTACGATCCCCGATCATCCTGAATGGTGGCGGCTTTGGCTTGTTCGCCAACCATTCTCTGGTGATGGCCAACTATCTGGCACGCGCCAATACCGCCGTAATAAATCTGCGGGATTTGCTGGATCAGGGATAAGTATTTACATTAATAACCTTTGATAACTTATTGTTTATTAATATATTCCCATCCACGTCGGAATCTGCTTCCAGGCATCAGACAGAGCTCTGTCCAGCCGTTTGTAGTCTGGTTCATACTTCCCCACCATCCCCCAGAATCGCTGCGAGTGGTTCATGTGCCGGGCATGTGACAGCTCGTGAATCATCAAGTATCTGAGTAATGCGGGCTCCAGGAACAACAGGCAGTAATTGATACTGATTGAGCCAGTGCTCGAATGACTGCCCCAGCAAGTCTTTTGGGCACGTATCTGCATTTTCTTGAATGGGTTACCGGTCAATTCGGACAGCGCCCGCAATTTTGCTTCGAATTCTGCCCTGGCCGTGGACGCAAGCCAGCGCTTCAGCGCAGCAACACACAGTTTGGTGTCGCTAGTTAGCCCGGACAGGACGATAAGGTTATCGCGGCAACGGCAGCGGACCGTCTTCGCACCGGCCTGTGGTCGGTACACGACGCGATAGCGCTGCCCGATAGCAGGCAACGCGATTCGATCAGGCAACCTGAATGGTTCGGGTGTGTGCTCTTTGGCGAAGTTTTCGCGGGCCTTTTGAATCCAGCCGTGATGTTCACTGACGAAGGCCTGCACGTCGGCTGGACGCGTCCTGCGCGGTACAACGACCTCTACACGGCCGCGAGGATAAACCTTAATTGATAATCGGCGCGCCCGGCCGCTCTCGCGAATGGAAATGCCCAAGGGAACCTCGGGTTCTTCGGTATCCGAAAAAAGTGATAATTGTAATGCCGCACTCTGCACGGCCCTTATTGTACGGGTGTTGGCCGCCGATGCGAATGCCTGTGGGCGAGCAATTGTCTCGACGTGCTCGACCGCCTGGGGCGGTGTCTGGATGATAAAGCGATCGCCTTGCGGCGATCATCTAGGGTGCTCGACCGCCCTACGGGCGGTCGCCATCAAAGCGAACAGCGTCGGCCAGCGTCATTTCGCCGCTGACTCCGCCCACTGTCGCGGAATTGCTGATGTAGAGCTTAACTTCTCGCTCCAGGCGAATATCTCCATGTATTTCGGTATCCGGACCAATCACTATTTCCGGCACACGCGGATTCTTGCTGAACCAGCTTGATCCACCGGGTTTCTCAACAATCAGATCACCTTTGACAACCGCGCCATCGTTAAGCCAGATATCGCCGCTAACCGTCGACAAGTCACCGCCAATCTGCGCGCCGGATATCTCGATTTCGCCGTTTACATTGCTCACGTGGCGAGCCACGGTGCTGCCCTTCGCAAGCCGAATACTGCCGTTGACCGCTTCGATATTGCCATTGACGATCGTGTTCTCTTTAACTCGAATGGCCCCGTTAACGGTACTCAGGTCATCGGTATGGACACCCGATCCAATCCGTACGGCTCCGTTGACCGTCGCCGCGTCCTCAATCCGGGCGTTGTCATCAACTGTAACGGACCCGTTGACCGTCTCAACGTCACCATGAACAACCGCATTCTCGCCAATTATTACACTGCCATTCACCGAAGACGCACCGTCAGATTCGGTTCCAGCCGGAATCGTCACGCTCTTGTTTACATTGTGAGCTTGTGCCGGAATGGTCAGCATCAACAGGGCCAGCAGGCCCACGGTAATTACGGCTTTCGTCTGTACTTTCGTCATTTTCAAACTTCCTGTGGAGTCGCTATATGATTTAGATACCGCTCAGGGCAAAACGGTTGCAATTCAATTTGACTCGCTTATCGTACGTCCTTTGGTTAGCCCCGGATCGACCGTAAAATGCAGATCGCGCTTGAAGCTCGCAATATCGTTAAACAGTATCCGGGCGTTCAAGCGGTCGACGATGTCAGCTTTTCGATCGCTGAGGGCAGCTGTTTTGGCCTGCTCGGCCCAAATGGCGCGGGCAAGAGCACAACGGTCGAGATCATTGAGGGCGTGACAGCAGCGACGTCAGGCGAAATCTACTACTACGGCCAACTTGCCGGCAGTCAATTCCGGGAAGAAGCCGGAATACAATTTCAGAACACCGCACTACAGGACAACTTGTCTGTCCGGGAGTCGCTGCAGATGTTTCAACGTCTGTACGACCGCCGCGCCAATCTGGATGATATTATTGAAGCATGCTCGCTGGGCGCATTGCTTGACCGAGACAATCGAAAGTTGTCCGGTGGACAGCGGCAACGGCTGTTGCTCGGTATTGCTCTGGTGAATCGCCCACGCATAGTTTTTCTCGATGAGCCTACAACCGGACTTGATCCGCAAGCGAGACGCAATTTCTGGGAACTCGTGCAGAAAATTCAGGCCGATGGCACGACCGTTCTGCTGACAACTCACTACATGGATGAAGCGCAGGTACTATGCGATGAGATTGCAATTATGGATGCCGGGAAGATAATGCTCCAGGGAGAGCCGGATAAGCTGCTGCAGGATCGCTACCAGGGTCTGATCATCGAATTACCGATTGAAGACCTGACAGGCGATATGGGATCTATCGAACACCGCGTCATCGAAAACCTGGGAATCGTGGAAATCACGTCCAGCGACGTTAACCAGAGTCTTTCGGATTTGTCTACTTGCGCCACAAATTTGAATCGAATCAAAATCCGTCAGCCTAATCTTGAAGACCTGTTCCTCGACCTGACCGGTCATGTTCTTAGGGCCTGATGGTGGAGCCACTGACGCATGTTTAAACGAATATACGCAGTGTTTCGAGCACGCAATCTCGAATTTATTCGCGACAGATCGGCGATGGGATGGAATCTGATGCTGCCGGTCATTCTGATGTTTGGCCTCGCGACAGCCTTCGGCGGCAGCGGTCGCAATGCTTACACCGTCGGAGTTTTGCAAAGTGGTGCTGAAATCGTCGCCGCGCAACATCCTTTTCTCGAGACCCGATACATACGCTTTGTTGCAATAGACGATCAGGATGCCGGATTAATTAAGATCGCGAGACATCAGCTGGATCTGCTCGTGCAGGTAGATGGCGCCAGCCGCTATTGGGTAAATCCCGACTCGCCTAAAGGATATTTCGCGGAGCTCGCGTTGTTGCAAAGCGATGCAACGATAGGTGGAAAAATAGAGAAGGCGCAGATAAGTGGCGAACCCATTCGCTACGTTGACTGGGTACTTCCCGGCGTACTGGGCATGAACATGATGTTCAGCTGCTTGTTTGGGGTTGGCTATGTCGTCGTCAGATATCGAAAAAACGGATTCCTGAAACGACTGCGAGCCACCCCGTTAAGCGCGCTTGAGTTTATTGTCGCGCAGATCGGATCACGGTTGCTGCTAATCCTGACCATCACCATTCTCGTCTATGCAGGGACACACTACTTGCTCGGCACCCGGATGGAAGGAAATTACCTGACCTTATTTACGGTAGCCGTGCTTGGCTCGATATCGATGGTATCCATGGGGCTGCTAATCGCGGCACGCGTGACCAGCGAGGAACTCGCCGGCGGTCTGCTGAATATGATCAGCTGGCCGATGATGTTGCTATCGGGCGTCTGGTTTTCACTGGAAGGCGCCGGTCCGATTGCACAAAAGGCGGCGAACTTCTTTCCGCTGACTCATATTCTCAGCGCGGCTCGCGCTGTCATGCTTGATGGCGCATCGATGCTCGATATTGCACCGAGCCTGATTGTTCTTGCCGTCATGAGCATTGTGTTTCTGGGCATTGGGTCAGCGACATTTCGATGGCATTCGGTCTAGCAGCATGAGCTACCCGCTAATCGATATTGGCGCGAATCTAACCCATGACTCTTTCGATGACGATCGAGATATGATCATGCAGAGAGCCGCAGACGCTGGCGTCAACAAGATGATTGTCACTGGCAGCAGTGACGATGGCAATCGTGACGCTGCCGCTTTAGCTGGCGCACACCCGGGTACTTTGTACTCTACGGCCGGGGTTCATCCGCATCATGCGTCAGACTACGATGAATCGAGCGCGAGCTTGATACGTTCGCTTGTCGAACAGCGCGCAATTGTAGCCATTGGCGAATGTGGGCTGGACTATTTTCGAAACTTCTCGCCACGAGAAGCTCAGCTTGCCGCATTTCGTTCTCAGCTGGATATCGCAAAGGAGTGCGGATTGCCCGTCTTCTTGCACCAACGGGATGCGCACGACGATTTTGTCGAGGTGCTGGAAAGCGCGCTACCCGACCTGTCTCGCGCAGTAGCCCATTGCTTTACCGGCGAAGGCGAGTCGTTGCGCGAATACCTGGCGATGGGCCTTTGGATTGGTATCACCGGGTGGATCTGTGATGAGCGGCGCGGCACACACCTCAAGGAAATCGTATCTATTATTCCCGACGACAAATTATTGATAGAAACCGACGCACCCTACTTACTGCCCAGGTCATTGCGGCCCAAGCCGAAATCCCGTCGCAACGAACCCGCCTTTTTAACTGAAGTCTTGCGCGTTGTCGCCGCCGCACGCGGGCAGACTGAAGAACATGTCGCCAGGATTACGACCGCAAACGCGACCCGGTTTTTCGATCTGTAATTTAGTCAGCCGCTGCTAAAGCCGACTTTGTTATGTGCGCCATCGCAAAACGGTTTGTTGTTCGATTCACCGCAACGACACAGGGCAACCTTACTGCCTCGCCACGATGCGCGACCGCTGCCATTTGTAATAGTGACATTGCCGTCGACCAGAATTGGTCCGTCTTTGACAGGTCGAATGTTAAGTTCGCCACCACTTGCCGCCTCAGCATCGCCAGTTTCACCGACTGCGCCATAATCCCGAAACCCTTCCGTCTCATGCGAGTTGTCACAATAGGGCTTGTTGGCGGACTTCCCACAACGGCACAATGCAGCGCGAAACTTCAGGCCCGGCGCATTGGCGGGCGCATCGGCGATAGACAAGTTGCCCCGAACGAATAACGGTCCGTTGTAGGCGACGTTAACTGTATTGACGGGGTCCGCGACCTCGATGTGCGAACCGTCTTTAAAGTCGGCAGTCAGTGCGCCGGTCGGGCATCGTAGGATCACTTCATGAACTTCATCGTCTGTTGAAAGATCAGGCTGACACCAGGGTTTTCGCCCGCCGATAAAGAGCTCGCCCTTCGCACGACCGCACTCACCGATGTGTATACAGAGCCGCCCATGCCATGCAACGTCAACGTGCTCGCCAGGGTATTTGAATGTCTTGCCGTCAGCCATTTTCATTCTCCCTGTCGTTCTAGAAATCGTTCACGGGCCGCCACATCAGATAGTCGTTGTAAACAGTCGAACCCACTGTAAAATTAATATTGCCGATTTGGCTGAAGTGATGCTTGCGGTAAAAATTGATCGCCCAGTCCGCATCCTCCCATACTGTCAACCAAACCACATCGACAGAGCCCATCGCTGCGAAGCGCAGCGCGGCACCCATCAGTTTGGCACCTATGCCGATTCGCTGCTGCGATGGTGAGATGTAGAATTGATGTATTTCCCTGACATTTGCTCCCGAAATACGATCGGGTACATCGTTGCGACGCATTTTTACCAGCCCCGCAGGCAATTTGTTCGCCGTCGCCAGCAAGTAGGATACGTCGCTTTTCTCCATTTCTCCCCGGATAGCTGCTGGGCTAAAACACTCTTCCAGATACGCGTCGGTGTCTTCGGCGGGAGTGCAGTCGCCATACGCCGCTCGAAATGACGCCGCACCGATTTCCGAGAGCGCTAGAGCATCCTCGGGCCCCGCGATTCGAGTACTAAGTGTGATATTGCTCAATTAGCTGCGCCGCCGATTCACCACTTCTTCGACCTGAACATTTAGCGCTTCTTTGCGAAGCAGGTCCCAGTGCGGTCTGAATGCTTCAACTTTAACTTTTGCGGCCGGCTTGTTCTTTTCACCGAACTGCTCGAGCAATTCATCGAGATTACAGACCAGGCCTGGCACACCTTTTGTAAACTCGGCGCCATCGATGAACACAATTCGACCGGCCACTGGTACTTGCCGAACGATGAGTCGGACCGCGGCGATGCGGTCATACAACGCTGGTTGAGGATTTGAGAACGTGTATCGTCTATCCGAACTGATCACGGTCCAGTCTTGCATTTTGTCGCTGCCGAACACGATGCCCTGGACATCCTTGACATCGACGATCAACAAACCCTGAGATGTGAGAATCAGGTGATCGATGAGAATCTCACCGTCATCACCGTTAGGAATTACCAGATCATTGATTCGATCATAGCCGATCTCCTGCAGCACACCATCGACACTGCGCTTGCGGGCTCTGCGCTTTCTATACCACAGCCAAAACAGCAACAGCACGAGCAATGCGGTCAGCGATGCAAACCACTCTGATTGATCAAATTGCAAAAATTCGGACATCCGCATCCATATTCAGTGTTCGAGTTGTTCCACGTACGTCGTACTGTCACTTATCGTCATATCATCCGGCCGCACCCCAATCATCCATAGCTTTGGCCACCGCTGCAAGCTCCGGAGTAATCGACACGGAGCGACTGGGTCGGGACAAAAGCTGAGCGAGTTCGTCAGGCAGAGGCACCGTATCAGCGATCAGGGGTTCGACCACAGTCTCAAATTTCGCCGGGTGGGCGGTAGCCACCAGTACCCAGTCGCTTGCGTCTCGGGTTTGAGCATCAAAATGGTCCCAGGCATACGTTGCAGTCGCGGTGTGCGGGCAAGTCGCGAAGCCAAAATCTGCATAGTCTTTAACAAGTTGAGTTTTGATCTGCAAGTCGCCAACGGAAACTACACCCATTTTCTCCCGCAGAACATCAGCTTCGCCGAGCAAACTACGCAATCGCTCCATGTTGCTTGGGTCGCCCACGTCCATCGCCGATGCCAGTGTTTGAACACTGCTTCGCGGCAACCATTGCAACGACTCAAAGTAATCCGGAATTGTCTTGTTCGCATTGGTTGCCAAAACGATGGGGCCAATCGGCAAACCCATTTCCCGAGCAATAATGCAGGCAAGACCATTGCCCAGATTACCTGTAGGAATTACAAAACCTGGTTTCTTACCAGTCTCGCGATATTTTGCGAGGCTCGCGTACGCGTAATAAGTGCTTTGCGGCAAAAGCCTGCCAATGTTGATGCTGTTTGCCGAGCTAAAACGGTATCGCGATGCAAGCTTTTCATCCGCCATTGCCGCTTTGACGAGCTTCTGGCAATCATCGAACTCGCCTTGCACCGAAAGCGACAACACATTATCGCTCCAACAAGTCAGCTGATGCTCCTGGCGCTGTGACACACGACCGTCTGGGTACAAAACAACAACGCGCATGCCGGGTCGATTGTCGAATGCGGCGGCGACAGCCCCGCCCGTATCCCCGGAGGTCGCTACAAGAATCGTCAACGGAGATGCGTCGTCACCCTCAAGTCTCGCAAGGCAAGCGGACAGGAATCTTGCGCCGATGTCCTTGAACGCTACTGTTGGGCCGTGGTACAGCTCGAGCAAGTTTGCTGTGCCGCTCGCTGAAGATATTTCGGTCAGCGGAATCGGGAAACAGTAGGTCTCAGCAATGATCTGCTCCAGATCATCGAGGAGAGAAGATTCTTCGAAAAACGGGCGCAACAGAATGCTGGCAATATCGCCGATACTTGTCGCGCCATCGAAATCGGCAATCGAAAAGGTCGGCAAGGAATCTGGCATAAAAAGGCCGCCGTCATCGGCGATGCCTTTTATCAACGCCTGATCGATTCCTTCATCATCACCGCCGCGAGTACTCAAGAAACGCAAGGTCATGGCTCCAAATGTGCGCCAGGCGCGTTCATCGTGCTCACCCACGACTGGCATTCAATGCCCTGCGCGCGGCATTCCTGTTCCATCGATATCGCGAGATTGCTTGCGTACTTGTCCTCGCACAAGGCGAAAATACTCGGCCCGCTACCCGACAGGCTGCAGCCGAGTGCACCCGAGCGTCTGGCAACTTCAGTGACCGCATCAAAACACGATACAGCGGCCGCTCGTTGCGGCTCAATAACTACGTCCTTAAGTGTTTTTGAAATCATATCGATATCGCTTGACGCACATGCCGCGATGAATCCGGCGAGATAGCCCTGCTGACTGATCCATTGCTGCATTGAGTAGCTGCGGGCAAGACTCCGACGTGCGTGAGCCGTATTTATCTGCAAATTTGGGTGCAGCAACACCGCACTGACGCCAACAGGCGTCGCTAGTCGAATTGTCTCCGGCAGTAAAACGGGTGGGCACAAGATCATACCTCCCAGCAAGCTCGGTGCTACGTTGTCCGCGTGCAAACCACCACTGGCGTATTCTTCGCCTTGCAGTGCAAACGGCAGTAAATCTGTAACGGATAATGGCTCACTAAGCAAGGCATTAACGGCAACGACCGCTGCCACCGCAGATGCTGCCGAACTGCCCATCCCCGATTGCAAAGGAACACCTTTAAAGATCTTCAGCTCTGCACCACCAGTTTCGCCGCACGCATCCCACATTGCTTGAGCTGCTATCGATGCGGTGTTTTCATTCGCTTTGGTCGGGAGATACGGATGCATTTCTCCGTCGAGCCCGCGAATCTCAGCAACGGTAACCCCCGAACCATCGATACGTCGCGCGCTGACGCGATCGCCGACTCCGGTCAGGGCCAGACCGAGCATATCGAAACCAACAGCCATATTGCCGATAGATGCAGGCGCAAATGCTGTAAACGACTCGGACATTTCAGTGGGCCGCTTGACAAATAAGGTAACGCTCAGCAGGCCGGACAGCCGTCAGAGCAAGGCGGTTAAGTGCTTGCATAGCCACCACTATGGCCGCGCTTGACCAACGCTGCACTGGCGACTGTCCGGCCTGTCCTGCGGGTCTGTACGGCCGCGCCGCCACCGGCGTTGCGCTGCTTACCAAGGACTGGGCCATTGGCTTCACACCGCGCCTTGCTGGCGGCGCGGCCGTACAGACTGAGTGTCACCTTATTTGTCAAGCGGCCCACTGAAATGTCCGAGTCGTTTACAGCATTTGCGCCTGCAT
>PVMS01073697.1_pt1 | contig 14700 bp, 14 predicted proteins | sample 1853461 | NCBI WGS metagenome assembly PVMS01 (sample SAMN08582032, study PRJNA380276) | Marine sediment metagenome, whole genome shotgun sequencing project. | isolation source: ocean sediment barecode stripped | collected 2017 | reverse complement strand
TGCCAGTCGGTAAATCCAGTTCTTCCACTGAGCGGCCGACAACCTTTGAATTACGCCGGTCACCCAGTGCCACTGCTTCGATAGCCTCAGCCGCACCTCTTCGCAATGAATGCACCCGCACCATATTGCCCCGGCGGATATGGGTCAGCAACGAGCCGATGGTGACCTGTTGTGGCGAGACGGCAATATCAATGGTGCCGGATTCCATCAGGTCCACATAGGCTGGCCGGTTGATAATGGCGATCACTTTCTTTGCGCCCATACGCTTGGCCAGTAAGGAGGACATGATGTTGGCTTCATCATCGTTGGTCAGAACACAGTAGACGTCGGTGTTTTCTATGGCCTCTTCCCTCAGCAGGTTTTCATCCGCACAGTCACCTACCAGCACGATGGTCTTGGACAATTCTTCGGCAATCTCCTCGGCCCTGGCCGGATCCCGCTCGATAATTTTTACGTGGTGATCACGCTCCAGGCGACGTGCAAGATTTTTGCCAATATTGCCGCCACCGGCGAGAATCACCCGCCGTATTGGGCGATCCTGGGGTCGAAGCTCTTTCATAACCGTACGGATATGTCGTTTTGCTGCCAGGAAAAACACCAGGTCGTTTTCTTCAATGACTGTATCGCCTGATGGCAATATCAGCTGCTCTTTGCGGTAAATTGCCGCCACGCGTGCCTCGGTGCGGGCCGGCATATGGTGTTTTAAGGTATATAGCTTCTGCCCGACCAGCAGGCCACCGGCGACGGCTTCGGTGGCGACCAGTTGCGCCCGGCCATTGGCAAAATCCACTACCTGCAAAGCACCCGGATACTCAATCAGACGGCTGATGTATTCCGTCAACAGCAATTCGGGGCTGATCAGAACATCGATAGGGGAATGCTCGCGGTGAAACAGTTCAGGTCGGTCGGTATATGCAGCCGATCGTACACGGGCCACGCGGGTTGGCACGTTATACAGGCTGTAGGCAATTTGACAGGCGACCATGTTGGTCTCGTCAGAATTGGTGAGCGCAATTACAAGGTCGGCATCCTCGATGCCGGCGCGTTCAAGCACCTTGGGGTATGAAGCACGACCCAGCACGCAGCGTATATCCATTTGGTCCTGCAGTTCCTTGAGGCGCCACTGGTCTTTATCAACAATGGTGATGTCATTGTCTTCGTGGAGCAGTGCATTGGCAACCGTGGAGCCCACCTGACCCGCGCCGAGAATTACGATTTTCACGGTTTACCTGCACCTTTTGAAACGGTTTTTGGATCAATGCCCAGCGAGCGTAATTTGCGATACAGATGAGTTCTCTCCATCTCTACTGATTCAGACAGCTTACCAACACTGCCACCGGCCTTTTTCAACTGGTAGATCAGGTATTCACGTTCAAACTGTTCCCTGGCCTCGCGCAAAGGCAGGTTAAATAATGCTTCGCGCCCACTGCCGGCTGTTTCCATACTTGCAGCGCTCTGGCTGAGGGCATCTTCAATTTCCTGCATCGAAATTTCGCCGTCACCACCGAGCACCAGCAAGCGCTGAATCAGGTTACGTAATTCACGCACGTTGCCTGGCCAGCTATGGTTACGCATACGATTCTGTACTGAAACTGAAAATTGCCGATAGGGCAGCTTCTCCTGGTTCGGAAACCAATCGGAGAAATACCTGACCAATTCCGGTATATCCTCGGGACGTTCGCGCAGTGCCGGGATTTGTAGTGGCAGGACATTCAGGTGAAAATACAATGAACTGAGTACCTGGCCGTCTTTAACCGCTTGTTCAAGGTCCTCCGGGGCACTGCAGATAATGCGACAGGTCATTGGCTTTTGGCTGCCGCCGCCGGCTGGTGTGAAGCTTCCGGATTCGATTGTATGGTTGAGTAATTCCTGGATATCGGCTGAAAGTTTTGGCAGATCAGGGATAAACACGGTGCCATTGGAGGCATGATCCAACAGGCCGCTAACGGATTGACCATTTGATACGGAACCAAACAGGTAGTTAAGTGAGTCTTTTGCACTGGCCTGGCTATGGTCAAATATGGCCAATTCGCCCGTGGCAGCTGACAATTGGTGGATATAGCGGGCCAGTGTTTTGCGACCACTTCCAGACTCGCCTGTGATCATAACAGGGGACTTATGGCCGGCTGCCTGCCTGGCCTTATTACGTAATAACTGCATGGCGGGACTTGTGCCCAGGGGTTCTGCCGGCAGAGAATTTTGGGTGCTTGGCCCCGGCGCTTCCACCTGTGGACGAGCATCCAGCGCCTTGCGTACGGTGGCCAGTAATTTGGCCAGCGACAAGGGTTTCTGAATAAAATCGAATGCACCCAGACGGGTGGCTTCCACGGCAGTTTCGAGTGTCCCGTGGCCGGACATGATCACGACCTGGGATTCAAGCTTGCCAGCTGCAGACCATTCCTTGAGCAATGAAATGCCATCAATATCGGGCATCCAGATGTCCAGCAATACCAGGTCGGGTTTTTGTTGTGCGTATAACAGGCGTGCGCTTTCACCATCCTGCGCTGTTTGTACAAAATATCCCTCATCCTCAAGGATTTCCTGTACGAGTTGCCTGATATCAGGCTCGTCATCAACGACCAGAATTTGCGCTTGTGACATAGGTCTTTAAATGGTGTGGTAAGAAAACGACAGAATACTCGCATGTCACTGTAGGAGCAAGCAGCTTCGCTGCTCGCGATTATGCTAAGGCGGAACGGTATTTTACGTTAGAGCACTTGGGCGGGGGTACGAAGTTTTTCCTGCCTTTTTACGGTTTTCGGGAAGTGGATTCTAATAGATCGGTGCTATCCGATCCACGGCGACACGGGGGGAGGATCCCCAGAGACACGTCGTGAACCCGTCCATGGGGACTCATCCGCGACGTCCTGTCGCGTAAGGTCTCTGGGGGTCCTCCCCCCGTATCCCCGCTAGGTTCTGTGGATTCTTGTAGGAGGAGTCAGCTTCGCTGACCGCGATAACGTCCATGGACGGACGTAGAGACCTTACTCGCTCGCAGCCAAGCTCGCAGCCGCATGCTCACGCTCTGCCAGATAATTCGCCACGCCCAGCATGGTTTCAAAACCGGGTACGTTTTCATTGCTCTCAATACGGTATTTCCGGTTAACAACCAATGAAGGTGTTCCCTTGATACCAAAAAGCTGTACGTCACGCTGGCCCTTTCGCATCTTGCTATCGGCAGCAAATGATTTGAAATGAGCAATAAAGGCATCTTTCTCTACGCCAAACTGGGAATAGAAATCTGCCAGTTCATCCAGGCTGCGAAATTGTTTCCGCTCTTTCCAGATGGCATCCATCATTGCCACGTGGCTCTTATCCGCTATGCCCATCATTTCAGCAGCCATATACCCACGCGCCATCAACTCCCATGCACGGCGGCCAAAAGCGACTGGCAAACGGTTCAGTTTGATATATTCCGGTTTGCTCTTATTCCAGTTCTGCATATATGGCTCGAACGTGTTGCAGTGAGAGCAGGCATAACTGAAGAGTTCGGTTACTTCAACGGTATCCGAGACAGTGTCGCCAGCTGCCTGTTCGATCTTGAAGTAATGTACGCCTTCCTGGTATTTACCCTGTTGCGCCATGGCCACCTGGCTGCCAAGCAGCAGGCTAAGAGCAAGTACTACTTTCTGAATCATTTTTTATCCCCGGGATTGTCTTGTCGGTTAACAGACCGCATCGGGGCCTTGTTGTTCCCGCCTGACACTGTGCCCATATAAGTTTAATTGTTCAAATGGCCTATTCGCTGACAGCGTGCAGGCCCTGAATATAAGCAGATACTGCCTTGATCTCATCATCTGTCAACCGGAAGGCAACATCGGTCATGATCTTGCTGCTTTCATCATCTGTACCCCAGGTGGAGCCGCTGCGGAAGCCTGTCAGCATTTTTTCTGTGTAGACAGAATGCTGCCCGGCAAGCGCGGGGTACATTGCAAGCGGGTTGCCTTCACCGGCGGGTCCGTGACATGCCATGCAGGCTGGTACGTCGGTAGCGGAATTTCCAGAACGGTACAAGCGTTCACCCATTGCTCGAGTTGCATCATCTGCCAGGCCGGCTTTGACGGTTTGGGTAGAAAAGTAAGCGGCAACATCGGCCATGTCCTGATCGCTGAAACCGATAACGGTACCGGCCATTTCAGGTACCACCCGAGCGCCACTCTTGATCAGGCCGAGCTGGCGTTCCAGGTAAGGGGCGTGCTGGCCGGCAATTTTAGGCCAGTTGGGAACAATGCTGTTGCCGTCAGTACCATGGCATGCAGCACAGATAGCTGATTTGCCCTGCCCGGCATTCGCATCGCCAGCCGCAAGGGCAGGCACAGCGACCAGCAGCAATAGGGCAGTTGCAACTTGAATTAAGTGCTTCATTTCGTAACTCTCCAGGAATGTTTGCGTACAATGACCGACCAGACCCATTATTATCCCGTTTTAGGCGCATGCGTTCCAGCCAAAAGATAACAAATGAGTAAACTATTTTGAAAAGAATCAATCCATTTCGTGTAGCAAGTTATGTACTTAATGCTCATGAACTGAAACAATTGCCGGAGGATCGTGGTATTGAAGTCGCGATCGCCGGGCGCTCCAATGCGGGCAAGTCGAGTGCGATTAATACATTCACGGATCAAAAATCACTGGCACGAACCAGTAAGACACCGGGGCGCACCCAGCAGATTGTAATTTTCAAACTGGATGAAGATCGGCGCATTGCCGATTTGCCCGGCTATGGCTATGCCAAGGTGCCATTGAAGCTCAAAGCACACTGGCGCAAAGTCATGGAACGCTATTTTCAGACCCGCAGTTGCCTGCGGGGTGTGGTATTGGTGATGGATATCCGTCACCCGATGCGTGAATTCGACCAGCAAATGCTGGCCTGGTGTCAGGCGGCCAACATTCCCTGTCATATATTGCTGACCAAGGCGGATAAGCTCAAGCGCGGGCCGGCACAATCTACCCTGCTCAAAGTGCGACGTGATTTGCCGGACATTGCCAGCATCCAGGTATTTTCTTCCAGTAAAAAGACCGGGCTTGAAGAGCTGGTGGATAAATTACGCGACTGGTATGAGTATGATGACGAACCAGCGTAAAATAGGTCATTGAACATTCCAAAATTAATACAGGATCAATCGTTATGAGTTATCCATCCACACGGATGCGCCGGATGCGCGCAGATGATTTTTCCCGCCGCATGATGCGTGAAACCGTTTTAACACCGGATGATTTCATCTGGCCGGTATTTGTCATCGAGGGGCAGGACCGCAGCGAAGCCATCGAATCCATGCCCGGTGTTGAGCGGTTGACGATTGATCGTTTGCTGGTGAAGGCCGGGGATTGTGTGAGCCTGGGTGTTCCCGCGATTGCCCTGTTTCCGGTTACGGCACCTGAAGCTAAAACCGATGATGCCTGCGAGGCCTGGAATCCGGATGGGCTGGCCCAGCGCGCGGTACGTGCCTTGAAGCAGGCCTACCCCGAACTGGGTGTTGTCACCGATGTTGCCCTGGACCCATTCACCAGTCATGGGCAGGACGGACTGTTGGATGAGACCGGGTATGTAACCAACGATCGCACCGTGGAAGCATTGGTCAAACAGGCCGTCTCACATGCCGAAGCCGGTGCGGATATCGTCGCGCCTTCCGACATGATGGATGGCAGAATTGGCGCCATTCGTGAAGCGTTGGAAGCTGGCGGTTATGTGAATACTAAAATTTTGGCTTATTCCGCCAAGTACGCCTCTGCCTTTTACGGGCCTTTCCGGGATGCGGTTGGCTCGGCCGGTGCGCTTGGTGGCGGAAATAAATATACCTACCAGATGGACCCGGCCAACAGTGACGAGGCGATTTCGGAAGTTGAGCTGGACCTGGACGAAGGTGCAGATATGGTCATGATCAAGCCAGGCATGCCCTACCTGGATGTAGTCAGACGTGTAAGAGATACGTTTGGCGCACCAACCTTCGTCTACCAGGTTTCTGGCGAATACGCGATGCTCAAAGCGGCATCGATCAATGGCTGGCTGGATGAGAAGGCGGTTGTCATGGAAGCACTGATGAGTATCAAGCGTGCCGGGGCTGATGGCATTCTGACGTATTTTGCCTTGCAGGCTGCGGCATGGCTCAGGGACTAGTGCACTGTCGACCTTATAACGCAGCAGATGACGGCTTGTGTACTCGCTGATGCTGCGTTATAAGGTCGACAGTACACTGGGATTGATCAGGCTGGCCCTGTTCGGGTCGCCCATCAAAGCGTCACTTTCGCCCCGTATTCACGGGCTGTTTGCCGAGCAGTTCGGTCTTGAAATTGAGTTTCAGAGCACCGAAACACAAGCTGAAGGATTCCCCGGTGCGCTAGAAGCGTTCCGGCTTGCCGGTGGGATTGGTTGCAATGTAACCCTGCCCCTGAAGCGGGATGCCTGGCACATAGCAACAGATTCATCAGCGGAAGTCAGCCAGGCACAGGCTGCCAACACGCTGGTCCTTGATGGGGCAGGCTGGTACGCACACAACACCGATGGCGTTGGCCTGGTTGCCGACTTGACCGGTAACCACGATGTTGAGCTGGCTGGCAAGCGGATACTGATTCTGGGTGCTGGCGGTGCAGTGGCGGGAATCCTGGGGAATTTGCTGGCCTGCGATCCCAGGGAAATCATGTTGGTCAATCGCAATCCGGATCGGGCCTGGGCGCTGGCAAAGCGATTCAGTCCGGTCGGATATGTGAGTGTGACACCTTTATCGGACCTGCCTTGCATGGATTTATCGAAACATGGGGGCTTCGACCTCGTCATCAATGCAACCTCGCTGGGCCATCACGGTGAGGCACCACCGCTGACACGCGACCTGTTTGCGCCGGGTGCATTGTGCTACGACCTGAACTACTTCAAAGCCAGCCAGCCATTGAAAAAGTACTGCGAAGAATTGCGTCAACCCTATATCGATGGGTTAGGGATGTTGGTGGAACAGGCGGCAATGAGTTTCCAGATATGGACAGGCAAACTGCCGGATAGCCGCGTGGTGATTGAAGCCTGCAATCGCGCCTCCTACGGGTGAGGCATCGGCTCTGCCAGGTCACCCGACTCATCCAGTGCCGGGTAATCCAGACCGTGGCGTTGGCAATAGTCGGTCAAAACCGGGTGCAACCACTCAAACCGCTGGCACGCCAGGGTTTCGTCATCAAGACGGCAGCTGTCATACATACCGGCAGCCTGTCTTTGCTGCTGTGCCTCGTACAGCACGATTGCACAGGCGACAGAAACATTCAGTGACTGGGTAACACCCATCATCGGGATGCTGATCTGTTGATCGACATGGGCCAGCGTGATATCGCTGACACCAAATAACTCGGTGCCCAGCACCAATGCGGTGGCTTGGGTGTAATCGACATCGCGGTAATCGACAGCGGCGTCGCTCAAGTGTGCAGCCACCAGTTGGAACCCTCTGGATTTCAGCCAGGTGCAGGCCTGTTCCGGGCTTTCATGAGTTTTGATACGCATCCATTTTTCAGCCCCCTGGGAGGTATTCCAGTGTCGGCGCAATTCGGTTTCACCCGGCAAAACGTGCATTTCATTGACACCAACGGCATCACAATTGCGCACCATGGCGGAAAAGTTTTTGGGTTTGTGCAGGTTTTCGGCAAAAACAGTCAGGTCGGGCTGGCGCATGGCCAGTACGGCGTCCAGGCGAGCGGACCGCTCAGACGTCGCCATTATGTCGGAGAGTTTTCCATGCATCTGTAACATTGAGGAAGGCCTGGCCCAGCAATAGTGCAGGCAGAATCATAATCAGAGACTTGAGCAAAAAGACCAGTGGCAATCCGCCGGCCTCACGCGAGCTTTCCAGCAATTTCCACGAAGTGGCAACGTAGGGCCAGGCGATGATCAGCAGAAAAATGCAAAAAGGCACCAGGAACACCAGCGTGCCCAGCAGGTCAACCAGCGCACGTTTTTTCTCTGGCATAGCGGCATAAAAAATATCTACCCGAACGTGACCGTCAAGTTGCAGGGTCCAGGCGGCGGCGATGGTAAATACAGCGACATGCAGATAGGTCAGGGATTCCTGTAGCCAGATCCAGCCCAGGTTAAAGCCATAACGCAGCACCACGATGGAAAAAGTCAGCAACACCATCAGCAGTGTCAGCCAGGCGACGCTTTTGCCGCAAAAAGAAATAAAATTACGCAAAGCCTGACGGGTGTTCATTCACCACTCTTTGAGCTTCCAGTAGATAGGCCGCACCGGTCCGTGGCCTTTATCAGTTTGCTGCAGTTCCAGTTGTCCGTCACCATCTTCATCAAGATACCAGTAAGCCGGCCCCTTGATCGGTGTGATCTTGACCATGTAGACACGGCCGTCGCGGCTGTACTCTTCGATACGCTCGCCCTCCTTTTCGCTGATCACCACAGTAGGCACCAGCTCTTCACCTGGAACTTTGGGTGGAATAGGCGGCGGTGCGGCCACGTCGGTATCATCCTGTTGCGCAAGCGCCAGGTTAAAGTTTAGTGTGCCAGCGGCGGCCAACAAACATAGCGTCAGGCTTATCCCCAGTACGTTCCATGTGTTCTTCATTTGCGTTACTCCCTCGCAGCCAAACCTGTTTTTCTATACTCTCAGCATAGCAGACCTAAAAAACTGATTCTGGATTACATAACTCAATGACCGATGATAAAACCCTGTACCTTGTCGATGGTTCATCTTACCTCTACCGGGCCTATCACGCACTGCCCAATCTGACCAATTCCTCAGGTGAACCGACCGGTGCGTTGCTGGGTGTCGCCAATATGCTGCGGCGCCTGTTGAAGGACGCCGGCTCGCATAATGTTGTGGTGGTTTTTGATGCCAAAGGACCAACCTTCCGGCATGAAATGTACGATCAGTACAAGGCCAATCGCCCACCGATGCCGTCTGAACTCAGGCAACAGGTAGAGCCCATTCACGCGATTGTCAGGTTGTTGGGTCTGCCGTTAATCCAGGTGCCGGGTGTCGAGGCGGATGATGTCATCGGCACGCTGGCAAGCCGGGCTGCAGCGGAAAAAATGGACTGTGTTATATCCACCGGTGACAAAGATATGGCGCAACTGGTGAACGAGCACGTCTCGCTGATCAATACGATGACCGATACGCAAATGGATGCTGACGGCGTTATGCAGAAGTTTGGTGTTATGCCAGAGCAGATTGTGGATTACCTGGCATTGATGGGTGACAAATCGGACAACATTCCCGGGGTGGAAAAGTGCGGCCCGAAAACGGCGGCCAAGTGGTTGAATCAGTGGCAGGATCTTGCCGGGGTGGTGGCCAATGCCGGAGACATGAAAGGGAAAATTGGTGAGTACCTGCGCGCAGCGCTGGAGATATTACCGATGTCAAAGGACCTGGCTACCATCCGTCGCGATCTGGACCTGGAGTACAGTGTTAACGAATTGCAACGCGAGCCGGTTGATGAAGCCGCGCTGCGTGAATTTCTGCAACACAATGAATTCAATAGCTGGTTACAGGAGCTGGGTACAGACGATACCACGCAAGCCGCCACGGCCGAATTGAACTACGTCACTGTGCTGGATATGGAGACCTTTAATCAATGGCGGGAAAGGTTGCAGCAGGCCGAGCTGATCGCTTTCGATACCGAAACCACCAGCCTGGACCCGATGCAGGCCGAACTGGTGGGTTTAAGTTTTGCGATTGATGCATATGAAGCGATTTATATACCGGTGGGCCATAATTATCCGGGCGCACCGGTACAACTTGACCGTGAAACCGTTCTGGAGGCGTTAAAACCGCTGTTAGAGGCCAAAACACCTAAAAAGGTGGGACAGCACATCAAGTACGACATGAACGTCCTTTCACGCTACGATCTCGCCGTGCAAGGCATTGCCTTTGATACGATGCTGGAATCGTATGTGCTCAACAGCACCGGCAGTCGCCATGATATGGATTCGCTGGCACTGAAATACCTGGGCCATCGGACAACACACTACGAAGAAATTGCCGGCAAGGGTGCAAAACAGATTCTGTTCAGCCAGGTATCTATAGAAGATGCGGGGCATTATGCGGCTGAGGATGCTGATGTCACCCTGCGATTGCATCAGCACCTGTGGCCGAGGTTGCAGAAAGAACCTGCCCTGGAGAAAGTTTTGACGGAACTTGAGATACCGTTGATACCGGTATTGGCCAGGATGGAGCAGGCCGGTGTGTTGATTGACGGGAAATTATTGCTGCAGCAAAGTAGCGCGCTGGCGAAACGAATGCTGGAACTGGAAGGACAGGCGCATACAGAAGCGGGCCAGCCATTCAACCTGGGCTCGCCCAAGCAGTTACAGCAGATACTATTCGAAAAACTGGAGTTGCCGGTGATTCGCAAGACGCCGAAGGGACAGCCATCAACGGCCGAAGACGTATTAAAGGAACTGGCTGATAACTACGAGTTGCCCAAGCTGATCCTGGAACACCGTTCAATCTCAAAGCTCAAATCCACTTACACGGATAAACTGCCATTGCAGATTAATCCACATACCGGGCGTGTACATACCTCGTACCATCAGGCGGTGGCTGCGACCGGAAGATTATCCTCTGCCAACCCCAACCTGCAGAATATTCCCATTCGCACGCCGCAGGGCCGCAAGATTCGCCAGGCCTTTGTGGCACCACCGGGTAACCTGATACTGGCAGCAGATTACTCCCAGATCGAGTTGCGGATCATGGCCCACCTTTCCGGTGATAAAGGCCTTTTGCAGGCATTTCATGACGGTGTTGATGTTCATCGGGCGACAGCGAGTGAGGTTTTCGCTGAGGACTATGAGAACGTAAGCGCTGATCAGCGACGTGCAGCCAAGGCGATTAACTTCGGTCTGATGTATGGCATGTCCGCCTTCGGGCTTGCCCGTCAGTTGGATATCAGCCGGCCGGAAGCGCAGGAATACATGGATACCTATTTTTCCCGTTACCCGGGGGTACAGGCGTTCATGCAACAAACCCGCGAGCGGGCGCGTGAACAGGGCTATGTCGAGACACTTTTTGGGCGCAGGCTGTATTTGCCGAATATCAATGCCAGCAACATGATGCGCCGCCAGGGTGCTGAGCGCGCTGCTATTAATGCGCCGATGCAGGGTACAGCCGCTGACATCATCAAGATTGCCATGATCAGGGTGGATGATTGGCTGCAAACGGAAAAGCCCGGAGCCCGGCTGGTGATGCAGGTACATGATGAACTGGTGCTGGAGGTGGAAGAGGCTCAGCTTGAGTCTGTAAAGGAGATGGTTATCAAGCACATGTCTTCAGCAGCTGAGCTGGATGTGCCGTTGGTCGTTGATGCAGATTCCGGCCCGGATTGGGATACCGCGCATTAACGGTTTTTTTGAACCTTAGCGGCAAAATACAGTCAGAATATATGACCGTTTTTCACGGTCGGCCCGTCCCCAAAAGCGGGCACCCGGGATCGGTTTATTCCCCCTAACCGAGACCCCTTTTAAGCCCCGCCGGGTTAACCGGTGGGGCTTTTTTAAATTAGGGCGAGTGTTAACAGGCCCTAATAGCTGGTGATCTGTTTGCGAGCCTGCTCAAGCGTGTCGCCCATCGCGTAGGCCAGTTCTTCGACCAGCAGTTCCAGCGACTGGTTAAGATGCTGCCGGTCAGAAGCACGCAGTGTTCCTTCATGCTCCCGCCTGCTCAGTCCTTTGTAGACATCAACATAGCCATATGGGTCGCCGCTCTCCAACACTGATTGATTAGCGGTGGCGCGAACTTTCCATGAACTGCCGACTTTGCCATTCCAGTTGTCGAGATGTTCGAGCAACTTGTTGGCTTCTTTTTTGTTGATCGGCGAGCGGACGACTTGCTCGAGATCTTGCTCGCGAAGCATCAATGTCAGGCCGTCGCGGCCAAACGTTAGTTTTGCAAAAGCGTCGTCTTTTTCTCTGGAGAAGCTTCTTTCGCGGATGGATTCAACTTGCCCTATGCCATGGAGGGGGTGGTGGATGGTATCGCCTGGATTAATATTGATAGCTATTTCCTTGAATTTTCAGGTTAAAGCGGAGGGGGTAAATGTCATAATAGAATGAGTATCTTACCTGAATTCCATCTGGAACTCAAGGATTGTTTGGGATTATCCTTATGAATTCCAGTCAGTTGCAGCGATTTTTAGCCAGTTATGTGGTTTTAGAAAATCAGCCAACTCAGCCTCGGCCGATCCCGGCTCCGGTTGCCAGTTGTAGCGCCAGCGAACCATCGGCGGCAGAGACATCAGGATGGACTCCGTGCGGCCGCCTGATTGCAGGCCGAACAGGGTGCCGCGATCATAAACCAGGTTGAATTCGACGTAGCGCCCGCGCCGGTACAGCTGGAAATCGCGTTCACGTTCGCCGAAGCTCGTTTGCTTGCGGCGCTGAACAATGGGCAGGTAGGCCGGCAGGTAGCTGTCGCCAATCGCCTGCATAAAGTCGAAGCTGCGTTCAAAGCCCCATTCGTTCAGGTCATCGAAGAACAGGCCGCCGACACCACGGGTTTCGTTGCGGTGCCTGAGATAAAAGTACTCGTCACAGCACGCTTTGTAACGAGGGTAAACATCATCACCAAAAGGCAGGCAGGCTTCTTTTGCTGCCTGGTGCCAGTGAATAACATCTTCCATGTACGGATAGTAAGGTGTCAGGTCGTAGCCGCCTCCAAACCACCAGATATCTTTTTCATTGTCCAGCGCTTCATCCCCCGGGGTTTTATTTTTACTGGCGATAAAAAAGCGCACGTTCGCGTGGCTGGTGGGGATGTATGGGTTACGCGGGTGAATAACCAGCGAAATTCCCAGCGCCTGGAAATGGCGACCGGCAAGTTCGGGTCGCGCTGCGGTCGCTGAGGGTGGCAGGCGGCCACCGAAAACGTGGGAAAAATTAACCCCGGCCTGTTCAAACACTGCTCCCTGTTCCAGTACCCGCGTCCGTCCGCCGCCGCCAGCCTGGCGATCCCACATCTCTTCTCTGAAACTCTGCTCTCCATCTTCCGCTTCCAGGCTGCAAGATATCCTGTCCTGTAGCCCAAGCAAATAGGATTTGACTCTTTCAACCCGCATGATCATCTGAGAACTTTACCACTGGCAAGATCCCGAATCTGGCTGGGCTGTTCAGCACCACCCAGCGGGCCGGCCAAAATCCCGCCAATACCATGGCCAAAATAGTTCTCCACCTCGTCGGCGCTGCGGGCAGGCCTGGCAGCAGAAGGGTTTGCACTGGTCGATATCAGTGCCGCAGCAAATGCATCACATAACGCCCGGCTCGGTGCATGAGCCGTGATACGCACGGCAACCGTGTCATGCTCACCCGCAATGAAATCCGGTACATCAGGTGCGCGTGGAAACAGCCAGGTCACCGGCCCGGGCCAGGTTTGCATGGCCTTATCAAGCAGGGGCTCTTCGGTCCTGGCGATCCAGGGCTGTAGTTGGGAAAACTGACTGGCAAGCAGCACAAAACCGGCTGATTCAGGTCGCCCTTTAAGCGCCAGGAGTTTGCGCACTGCAGATTCATTGCCCGGATCGCAACCGAGGCCGAAAACAGCCTCGGTGGGATAGGCGATGACGTTGCCGGCGCGTAATTGCTCAACGGCACCCGCGGTATCTAGTGTGGTGTATTGAGTAGAGTGCATATTTCAGCGTGTGGGTTGCCACTCTTTTACTTCTTGGCAACCTTCTTTTTTGAAGTTTTCTTCTTGCTGCTTGTCTTTTTACGCGTGGCCTTGTTTTTGGATGTTTTTTTCTTGCCGGCCTTTTTACGGCCGCGCTTGCGATCCGGTGCTGCTGCAATCAGGGCTTCACATTCTTCCTGCGTTAAAGATTCAGGCTCGCGATCTTTTGGCATGCGGGCGTTTTTATTGCCGTCGGTAATATAGGGACCGTAGCGGCCACGTAACACCTGGATTTCGGTGCCTTCGAAAGTCTTGATGATGCGGTTGGCATCAAATTCTTTTTTCTCGGCGACCAGTACCAGAGCCTGTTCGAGCGTGACGTCATGCGGGTCAATTTCTTTGAGAGATACGAACTTGCTGCCATAGCGGATATAAGGGCCAAAGCGGCCAATGGCAGCGACGACTTTTTCACCTTCTGTCGTTTCACCAAGTTCACGTGGCAGCTTGAATAATTCCAGCGCTTCTTCAAGGGTAATGGTCTCCAGGCTTTGACCAGGTCTGAGACCTGCAAAGGTGGGCTTGTCCTCATCATCCCTTGTGCCAATCTGTGCGTGCGGACCGAAACGGCCAACGCGCACTGAAATGGGTTTGCCGGATTCGGGGTCGGTACCCAAAACCCGTGTTCCCTTGGCCTCTCCGGGATCAACGGTTTCCAGCTTCTCAATAACGCGCTGATTGAAGGGCTGCCAGAAAGCTTCCAGTAATGGGATCCAGTCTTTTTCGCCCCTGGATATCTCATCCAGCGCGTCTTCCATGCGTGCGGTGAATTCGTAATCCACGTATTCAGTGAAATGTTTTTCCAGAAAGCGTTCAACCACGCGGCCCGTATCGGTGGGCTTAAAGCGACGCTTATCAAGCTCCACGTAGTAACGCCGTACCAGTGTGGACATGATGCTGGCATAGGTTGATGGCCGGCCGATGCCATACTCTTCCATGGCCTTGACCAGGCTGGCTTCGGAATAGCGTGGTTGAACGCTTTCTGGAAAAACATTTCACTGAATACGTGGATTACGAATTCACCGCACGCATGGAAGACGCCCTGGATATCTCATCCAGCGCG
>PVMS01012516.1_pt1 | contig 14701 bp, 8 predicted proteins | sample 1853461 | NCBI WGS metagenome assembly PVMS01 (sample SAMN08582032, study PRJNA380276) | Marine sediment metagenome, whole genome shotgun sequencing project. | isolation source: ocean sediment barecode stripped | collected 2017 | reverse complement strand
CCACAGGTCCGGGAACTGATCCAGCGCATGTGCCGGGCCAATCCGCTGTGGGGCGCGCCGCGAATTCACGGAGAGTTAATGAAGCTCGGCATCGAGGTTTCAGAGGCCACGGTCTCCAAGTAGATGAGCAAGCGGCGTGGACCACCATCGCAGACCTGGCGGACATTTCTTGACAACCACGGCAAGGAAATCATCGCGCTTGATTTCTTCACGGTTCCGACCGCAACCTTCCGGATTCTTTTTGTCTTGGTCATTCTGAGCCACGATCGCCGGCGGATACTTCATGTCAATATGACGGCGCATCCGACCGCGACTTGGAATGCGCGGCAGCTTCAAGAGGCTTGCGGGTTGGACGAGGCACCTCGATATTTGCTGCGTGATCGGGATGCCATCTACGGAGAACATTTCCACCGGCAGGCCGCCGCGCTCAGGATCAAAGAAGTCACGACTGCGCTGCGATCACCCTGGCAGAATCCGTATGCGGAACGGGTCATTGGCTCCATTCGGAGGGAGTGCCTGGATCACATGATTATTCTGGGTGCGCGTCATCTCAAACGCATCCTGTCGAGCTACGTCGACTATTACCATGATGCAAGAACGCATTTATCGCTGGCAAAGGACGCGCCAGCCGGAAGAGTGGTGCAGCCTGTTGAAACAGGCCGGGTGGTTGCGCTGAGGCGGGTCGGTGGTCTACACCATTTCTACACGAGAATGGCTGCCTGAATGTTGAGAGGAATAAATAGGAGGGGCAGGCTTAATCTAGAACCAAAAAATCTTTATTTTAAAAAATCAGGTTGTTCATAGGCTGGGTTCGGGTACTTGTAGAAACCTTCACCAGATTGTACGCCCATTTTTCCTTGGTCAATAAAATTGGTTTTAACAAACTCTGCACGAGCTAAACGCACTGGATCATTTAGTATCTCGCCCCACATTTTCTCAAGGTTATACATGGTTTGCATGCCAATGATATCCATGGTGGCGAAAGGCCCCATTTTAACACCCGAAGTAATCATCCAGGTTTTATCAATGGTTTCGGGATCAGCAACACCATTAACGGCTAAATCAGCGGCGGCGCCGAGAAAAGGGATCAATAATGAGTTTAATACATAACCATTTTGCTCTTTATGCACTGGAATTGGCACCATGCCAATTTCTCTGGCAAATTCAACTACCCGATCAAAAGTTGCAGTGGCGGTACCTTCATGACCCATCACTTCACCCACATTGGCATCCCAAATTCCGTTAGCAAAATGTAAGGCAACAAATTTTTCTGGGCGGCCAGTATATTCAGCAAATTGGCTCGGCAACAAACTTGAAGTATTGGTAGTAAAAATGGTTTTTTCCGGCGCGACTTTTGCTAATTTCGTATAAAAATCTACCTTGATCTCAATACTTTCAGGGACTGATTCACTGATCAAGTCTGCATCTTTAACCGCGTCGGCTAAATCTGTGGTATAGCTTAAACGGGCAAAAGTGGCGTCAATTTGCTCTTGGCTTGCCCCACGGGTAGTTAAAAATAATTCGGCAAATTGCTGATGAAATCTTTTACCCTGTTCCAGGCCATTTTCAAATACATCATAAACCGTTACATTAAAGCCATTAAAGGCGGTTTGCCAAGCAATTTGTGAGCCGAGTACGCCTGCACCCGCAATAGTTACATTAATTATAATCATATTTTATTCCTTTGTTTTCTTTACAGCTGTGGCCAAGCTGTGCTGCTGAACATTCTGGCGCTGAGAGTGATTTATTCATTTTAACAGAACGGAAAACTCACAGTGAAAACCGGGCGGGGAGTTCGATGGCATTGGCGTCGATAATTCACTGGGTGCGATCAGCCAAGTTCGTGGACTGTGCGTTCTTCCTGGCTGCTGCCGCCATGGTATCAGGCTGCGCGCCCGCCTCTTTCGACGAGCCCAAGTCGAAATCCGCCTATTTCACCGACACCACACAGACGAAACTGGGCCAGTGGTCGACTCGGTGGGTCGACACACACGACGGTGTGTCTGGCTTCTATCCACTCGCTACGGGCATGGACGCTCTGGCGGCTCGGCTCGGGCTCGCCGAACGGGCCCAGAAAAGCATCGACCTCCAGTACTTTCTTATGAAGGGCGACAAGGCAGGGTTAGTGATCTCGAAGTCGCTGCTGATAGCGGCGGATCGCGGAGTGCGTGTTCGATTGTTGCTGGACGACATTTTTACGTCTACGTCCGATCGCAAGCTGGTTCTTCTGAATGAGCATCCCAATATTGAAGTGCGACTCTTCAACCCCATATCGCGTAGCGGATTCACCTCGCTCAATTTCATTTTTGACTTCCGTCGCGCCAATCGGCGCATGCACAACAAGTCATTCAGTGTCGACAACGCCGTGAGCATCATCGGCGGCCGCAATATTGGTGAAGAATATTTTGACCTGAAGGACGGCGCGTTTTTTTGTCGATTTTGACGTGTTGGCAGTCGGGCCGATTGTGTCGGAAATTTCCAAATCATTCGATGAATTCTGGAATCATTCTCGAGCACTGCCGATCGAATACGTCGCGAAACCAAACAAGAACGAATCTCTCGTAAGCTATCGGGCCACCACCGGCAAAGATCTCCGCGTGCTATACGATGACGTCTACGCAGGGGCTTTTAAGAATGACCTGTTACAGGACATATTCACTGAACGCCGCTCACTGTTTCCAGCATCAGCAAACGTTATCGCAGACTCGCCGGATAAGCTAAAAGAAAAAGCTGACCCCGAGCAGCAGTTACTGCTGAATGAACTGCGTGAGCTGCTTCTCGGCGCGGAACGCGAGCTGCTCTTCGTGTCGCCGTACTATGTCCCGCTCGACAGCGGCGTTCAGTTTGCTCGCGATGCTATGTCGAGAGGAATCGAATTGATTATGGTTACAAATTCGCTTGCGTCGAATAACCATATTGCCGTTCACTCGGGTTATTCCAAATATCGGCGGGATGTTATTCGTGCCGGAGTGCAACTCTATGAAACCCGCGCTGACGCGGGCCGGTCGATCGCGGGCAACGAGGAGGGTGGCGAGCAAATGACGCTACACACCAAGCTGATCATTGTCGACCGGCGCTACCTGGTAGTCGGATCGGCCAATATTGACCCGCGTTCACTCGAAATTAATGCAGAAATTGGCCTGATCATTGATTCTGAACCACTTGCTCGGGGCATTGCCGAGCGCATTGACGAACTGCTTCCGGACATCGCTTATCGCGTTGTCGAAAATGAGTCTGGCAAATTGGAGTGGCATGGTCGCATTGGTGACCAGGATGTCGTTGAAACGACGGAACCGCTAGCAAGTCGCTGGCGTAGATTCAAAGCATGGTTCCTGAAGATCGTACCGGATCGGCAACTTTGACTCGCCATCAACTCCCTGTAGTGAATCGGGCTACTTAACCGCTTCATCCAGACACGTCATAAATAAAAATGGGGCCCCGTTCAGACCGTTTTTTGTGAGTGGCACGCCCTGAGAGATTTGAACTCCCGACCGCCTGGTTCGTAGCCCTGTAAAGGGTATTGACAAGTTAACCGGCTCTGCCGGGTAATGAGGGGATGAGCAGATCAATATCACTCTATAAGCGACATCGTTTTCCGTCTGAAATCATACAACACGCCGTTTGGCTCTATTACCGATTCAATCTGAGTCATCGGGATATCGAAGATTTATTGGCCGAACGAGGTATTGCAGTGAGCTATGAGTCTATTCGATTGTGGTGTAACAAGTTTGGAGCTCGATATGCCAAGCGGTTGAAGCGTCGACATCAAGGATTTGGAGATACATTTTTCATCGACGAAGTGTTCGTGAAGATCCAAGGCCGGCAGCAATACTTATGGCGAGCCGTTGATCAGGACGGAGAGGTAGTCGATGTGTTTCTGCAGGCACGACGCGACGGCGCAGCCGCTAAGCGGTTTTTTAAGCGGCTGCTTAGAAATAGCTGTGGCGAACCGAGGAAGATAGTGACGGACAAGTTGAGAAGCTACGGCGTTGCGCATCGAGAACTGATCCCTGACACGCTTCACGATACATCGCAATATGCCAATAACCGCGCCGAACTTTCGCACCAATCGACACGGGTAAGAGAGCGGGGTATGCGCCGGTTTAAATCGACGCAGCAAGCGCAACGTTTCTTGAGCGTTCATGCGGCTATTCACAATCTATTCAATCTTTGTCGGAACCTGGTTTCAGCTAAACACTATCGATTGTTTAGACAACGCGCCTTTGCGTCTTGGGAAAATGCCACAGCAGTTTAAACACCGTCTTTTCTGGAGTTCACATAGGTTTGATAGTTAACTTGTCAGTACCCAGGAAAGGCAAGCCGCTTTCCAGGCACTCGATAGCGCCTCGGGATCGTCAACGGCCAAGCTTATTGAATCACGGGTCACGGGAACGAAATCAAGAATCTAGCGATTCTCGAGACGATTGTAGTCGAGCACGCCATAGGTCACCGGCGATTCGCGCCTGAACGCGGCATGAGCGCGATCACTGTTTTGCCAGAAGGCCGGGTCGGTCCGCCTGACGCCATAGGCACTGAGCAAGCGCGCATAGTCACCTTCCGTGGCAAGTTCTCCTGCAGCATCAACAAAGGCCGCAACATCACCCGCATCAATCGAATAAAACGCATTCGGATACGCGCCGATAAAGCCCGGAATTACCGCGACGGTGTCCTCTGCAGGCAACCGGTTCTTGTCTTCGCCGAATACCGCGCTCATATTGGCATAGGCGCTGTTGCGCAGGAGCGTGAAGTACTCATCGCCGGAGCGTGTGCCAATGCGCAGGATCGTGGCCTCGGGCAGCAGGTTGGCGGGTGTGCCGGCAATCTGACTTAATCGCAACAGTTGTTCGCGGAGCCCGGCTTCCTGAACAGCGGCAATCGTGTGTTCTGTCGGCAGCACATCGGCCAGGCGCGCCCGCAACATGGAATACAGCTCCTGCTTCGGGTCATCGGTTTGGTAATTAATCGCCGGTTCGGTCTGCTTTTCAAATACCGGGCTGGAAACATAGACCTTGAGTTCGTCTTTTGCATTGCGGTACCAGAAGTCACGCTCCGTGATACGCGCGGCTTCGGGCAACAGCAGCAAGAAGTTGGCTTCACCTTCCATGCGCAGAAAGTCCATGTACAGGCGCGTATCCAGCTGATGACTGAGGTTGCCGAACACGTCATATCCGACCACCAGCAGGTAATGAATCCGCTCCAGAAGCTGGTAATCGATCACCCACGCGGTCTTCGGCGGCGGGCCCAGCAAACCCTTCTCTACTGTCGCGCTGTCGAAATGACGAAAAATAGTCAGCGCGGCGTTCTTATTAGTCCCGTTTCCATCCCAGACCAAGTCAAGGTTGAGCTGATTCGACCCACCGAAGTTGTCGGCGAGGAACTGGTCTCTCGCGGCCAGGAATGCGGTTTGCTTATCACGGTACTGGTGCCAGTGATGGACGGGCCGGTAATTGTCGCCGATGGTGGCCGGCAGACCCAAGCTGCCGATTTCCTGCGCCAGGAATGCTTCGAGCTGCTGGACAGCAGGATTATCAGGATCGGTGAAAAATACCCAGAAGTTGTCATCGATCACATCCACGGCAACTTCGCCTCGGCAGACTGGACCCTTGATAAAGGCCATGATCGTGAACTGTGCTTCGTCCAGCATGAACTTGTAGCGCGATGTCAGCGGCAGTTCGGCAAAAATCACGAACGGATTGGACGCCTGTTTGTCCGCATAAGGCGGCAACGATGTCACCGTGTAATCGGCATCGAAGAATAATTGCCGCCACCGCTTCATCCGCCCGTCGTCCAGCGCGTAAGGCATGTGCGTCTTGTCGACGATGGTGCCGACAATTTCCTGCAGCCGGTAGTAGGCCCGGTCCACGCCGGGGTCGTCATTGGGACGGCGGGTTGCGATGATCGCGATGGGCTGGCCCGGCGGTGTCGAAGACCGCACGAGATTGAAGAATCGCAGTTCATCCAAGTCCAGGAAGTACAGGTGGGCATACGACAGGTGCTCATATATATAGCGACTCGCCAGTTGCTGCTTTTGCGACGAACCGTTCAGGAGCCCTTCCCATTTATCGACCTGTGCCGTGAAGACTTCGGGCAACGCGGGGCGCGCCGTGTAGGGCGCACCTTGGTCAACCCAGCGCATCAACACATCCTGGTCCTCGGGCGCCAGGCCCGGCAGCGCATATGGCATACCCCAGAGTGGGTGCTTGGCCGCGTATTTGTCGAAATCGTCATCCTTCGTACATTGCTGCTTGCGATTCAGCGACAAATCAAAGCTGTCGGGTAACTGATCGACGGCCGGCAGCGGGTTCTGCTGCTTGAGTTCCAGCATCCGGTATATCACGCTGGCGGCCCGATTCGCGGCGGGGGTATCGTCGTGCTCGTTGAGCACCGGGTGAAACCCCAGCGCGCGCCATTCCTCCACGGATTGCGCGTCCTCGAACAAACGCGTCAACTGCGCCTCCTTGAGCCGGGATTGTTGATAAACTTTCGCGGGACTGGCGCCGCGTTCGATACCCTCGATGGAGCTCATTTTCAGCTGGCACGGCGCATCGTAGCAGCCATGGCATACGACGCAGCGACCTTCGACGATGGGCTGGACCTGGCTCCAGTAGTCGATCGTGCCGGGCAACAGATTCTCGACCACCCGCTCCCTGGGTGCGGCGGGACCGTACTGACGGTCGAACTGCGCCGTGCTGATCGCCGTACAGCCACCGATGAATGCGACGACCGCGAACCAATGCCATCGCTTCAGCGAAGACTCCCATCCACCTATTTCCATTGCTTTTTCCCCGAATCTAAATGTGCGTGCAAATGCTGGCGAATCGCTGTGCTGACTCTTTCGGGGTAGTCGGGAGGGAAACCCCATCCCTTATCGGGGTCTGGCCCCAATTTGAGTCCCAATTAAGTCCGGTCTTTTGGTGCTACATCTGAGAACCCGGTGTGAAGGGCTGGGCGAGGTCAGCTTCGAGCTTGCGGCCGCTGGAACTCAGCGGTTCACTTTTAGGCTCTATCGTTTCTTTGCCGTTTTCAACCGTGACCCACTCGGTTTTGCCCTCGTTCAGCCGCACCAGCCAGGCGTTGCCCGGCGCCGTATCGTTAAGGATGCTGTCGGCAACCGCCCGGCCCAGTTCGGGGCTTTTGACCAATATCCCGATCTCCGTGTTCAAGTTCATCGAGCGGGGATCGAGATTGAATGAACCCACGAATACGGTCTTACGGTCGAAGACCGCCGTTTTGGCATGCAGCCCCAGGTGCGGCACTGGCTGGCCTGGAGCGAGTTCGGCATACAACTCAGTCTGCGATGCTGCATCCGAACGATACTCATAGAGTTCCGTAAGCGAATCGATTTGCTTCGTGCGTTGCTTGCGGTAACCCACAAATGCCGTCGTGTGATTATTTGCGGCCAGAGAGTTAGTTAACATCACGACTTTCAGGCCCTGGTCCTTGAGTTTCCGCAAATGCTCCATCGTACTGTCGGTTAATATCAGGTACGCACTTTCGACGATTATGTCTTCGGTGGCTTGGTCAGCTATCTTTCGAAGTGATTCTCCGACGATATCTTCCTGGTCCTTCGGCACCTCCGGCCGCCCGTCATCGCCCGGCACCGTGTCGAAAACCAATCTCGAGTTGGCCCACATCAGCTCGTCAGCGAGTCTCGTGCGGGCCTGGGCCATGCTGCCGATATCGCTGTATCCGGGCGGGTAATTGGACGCGTCATCCCCGGCGGTATCGAGAATCTGCTTGAATGCCTGTCCTTCTTGCACGGTGGGTACCGGGTCCACGGTCATCTCCACCGGAACGGTCCAGTTGCTGTTCCAGAACAAATCGAAGGCATCCGAAGCTTCGTCAGCAAGAGGACCCACGGCCATCAGGTCGCGGCTTCGAAATACATCCGGGGCCAGGTACTCGAAGTAGTCCTCGCCAATGTTACGTCCACCGGAAATCATGAAACTGTCGTCGGCGATGTACAGCTTGTTGTGCATGCGCCGGTTCAGTAGCTTGAAGTCTGCCGCAAAGTCGAGCCACCGGAAAACGTAGGACTTATGCTTCGGTCCAAAGGGTTTGTACAGTCGGACCTCGATGTTCGGGTGTGCGCCAAACTTAGCAAGGTATAGCGGATCGGAGTCGGTCATCGAATCATCAATAATTACGCGCACCCTGACGCCACGGTCCGCCGCATCCATCAGGCGCTGGATAAACAGGCGGCCGAGCCGGTCGTTTTTCCACAGGAAATACTGAGCATCAATCGTGCGCACAGCGTTTTCGGCCATGAACAGCCGCCAGGCCAGAGCATTGTGGCCGCGGTCGAGTAACAGAAACCCGGACTCCGAACCTTCCTGGCCGGCAGACAGTTCCTGAGCCGTTTGTCCGAGCGGCGTGTCTTCGAGGCCTCGTTCTGCGCGGGATGCATCCTTGTCCGTCATGGATGCGGGGACTGAGGTGCAGGCGCCCAGCGTTATCGTGAGTGCAATCGTGGCCGGTACGAGGCAATGCTTTATTGTTGTGAACATGTTAATTGGGATCACGAGCCAGAGTCCATTATAAACGACCGCGTCGAAACGAGAAGTTGTTTGGACCGAGGGGTCAATATATCAAACCGGCCACGATCAAAATAGTTCCGATGGTGACCGCCAGACCGGTATTCGGTTTGATGCCGTCCGGCAAACCTGGTGTCTCGGGCGTTGCGCTTCTCCTAATCTCAGGGCCCGAACGTCCAGCCCCGCGAAGTGACAACTCCGTAGTCGCTGGATGCCACTGCGCCTGCCGGCCGCTCGTTGTCGCCAGTTGCGTAAGACGTCCAGTCCAAAGGGGTAAGCAGCCGACCGGGCTGATGGTGCGCAAACCCGATCAGAGCCCCGGCGCTGAGCCGAGGCCGTTGTCGTAAATATGCCGAGACTTTTCGCTATAATCTGTAATGACTTGAGAAAAAAACAGATAACAAAAAGCGGTTAGACCGTGCGGGTTACCTTGTTGAGAAGATGATGAGATGAAAAGATCGATAACAGCGATGCTGTCGACCGCGCTAGGCTTTGTCGCCGCCGTCGCCTATGGCAGCGAAGGCTTCGACTGCGGGGGTCATATCATATCGGCCGGCGATTCGAAGGCTGATAGAAGAACATTGTGGTCCCCCGTCGAGTAACGAGGGCTCGACGTGGGTATACGAGCGTGGAACGGAGCAGTTCACGGTGACCGTGCACTTCGAAGCTGATGGCACAATCAATCGAATCGAGAAAGAATAAATCTGATTTAGTATCTACTTGATTTACGTACTTACTCTATCGGATATGTTCAGCTGGTCGATGCAACAGCCTGAAGTGCGTGAACTGCTCGAATACATGCTGGCGCCTCCAAGATGATGGTCGGCTTATAGCCCCGTCGGTGGCGCCGATCGATTAAAAATATCAGGGTTCCGGATATTGAGATGATCCGGGCCTTGGGGTATCAACCAAAATCGTGCACCACCCGCAAGTATGACGACCGAAGAACAACAAACCAAAAATAAGTCTGCGGCAGGAACACCAACACGCAAAGTCAGCTGGCTGCGCATTCTGCTGGTGATGGCGATGCTCGTCGTGCTGTTGGTCGGCGGCGCGATCACCGTTCTGGTTACCCTCCCATCCGAGACCCTGAAACCGATCGTCGAGAAGATCGTCACGGCTGCGACCGATCGCGCTTTTGTCCTCAAAGACAATTTCGAGGTAGACCTGGGGTACACGGTAACGGTTCGCGCTGACCGCGTGAAGATGGCGAACGCGGTCTGGAGCAGCACGCCTTACATGCTGGATCTCGAGCAGGTCTATGTTGTTCTGGACGTATGGGCATTGACGCGCGGCCAGATCTTGCTGCGCGATGTCAAGGTCAGCAGCGCCATGCTGCTGTTTGAAGAAGATCCGTCGGGTACATCGAACTGGGAACTGGGGGCTGACGATTCGGATGACGATCCCGACGAAAAGCCTTTGACTTCGATACCGCTGCTGCTGGAACAGGCAGAGCTCAAAGACGTCCAGATTGTGCTCGACCTGCCGGCATTCGAGAAGCCGGTTCGCATCCAGGTAGATTCGGCGAAACAGGTCAATGGTGAAGAAGACATCCTCAATCTCGTCATCGCCGGGTCCGTCAACGATAGCCCGTTGCAAATAACGGGTAACATCGGACCGTTCGAGACCCTGCTGGTCGGACTGGACGTCGACTACGACATCGACGTAAAAGGCGATGACCTCACACTGACCAGCAAAGGCCATATCGATGACCTCATCGCGCCGAAGAAACCGGAGTTCGAACTGACACTGAAGGGCCCGGACGCGTCGAAGCTGGCAGCCTTATTGGGAGTCCGTGAAATCACCCACGGGCCGCTGGACCTGAAAGCCAGCATGAAACCGGCCGGCGACGACTTCAAGGCGACAATCGACGGCGATCTCGGCGAGTTCATGATTGATTTGTCGGCCGACCTCAAGGCGCTGGACAAGATCGACGGCCTGAAGCTGGATGTAAAGGCGAGCGGCCCGGATCTCGGCGTCGCGGTCGCCATCGCCGGCGTTCAGGGTTTGCCGTCAGACTCATTCGTGCTGACGGTGCAGGTCGAAGAATCCGGCGGTACGCTGACTTTCAAAGAAGTGTCGCTTACCTCCGGCGAAAATTTCGCGAAACTCGCTGGCGTGCTGCCGGGTTTTCCGAAGCTCAAGGACGCCAGCCTGACCGCCGGTCTCAAGGGACCGAATTTTTTTCACTTCCAAAAATTTCTGGGCCTGCCGGACGCACCGGAAGCGCCGGCAGCACCATTCGAATTTACCGGCGAGTTGAAGCCGTCCGCCCAGGGCACCGAAATCATTGATGCTTCGGTGACCATAGGAAAAATATCAGCACAGATCAGCGGAACGGTGACGGCCTACCCCGATTTTATCGGCACGCGTGTCGACTTTGAGATGCGTGGGCCGGATATTCAGGCGGTATCGAAAGCGTTCGGGTTGACGGGTTTTCCCAGCGTGCCGTTCGATGCGCAGGGCGATGTCGAGATCACCGGCAAGGGCTGGCAGGTTCATCGAGCCGATTTTCGGATGGGTGGAAATACGGCCCGTATTGCCGGGCTGATAGGCGACGAGCCACTGTTGCAGGATACCGATCTCAAATTCGATGTCTCCGGCAGTCTGCCTGAATTCGCCCACATCGCAAATTTGCAGGATTGGTTCCCGCAAGGCGATTTCAAGCTGTCGTTTGTCGTCAAAGCGACCGGGAACGGTATTGAACTGGATGATCTGAACGCGACGATCGACGGGGATTCGAAGCTGAAAGTCTCGGGCCTGCTCGGCCGGCTACCTTCCATCGATGACATGGACCTGAAAGTATCGGCAAGTGCGCCCGATATCAAACCGCTGGTCCCACCGCAAATTAAAAAGTACCCGATACCGGACGGTGCGTTTTTTCTTTCCGGTCAGATCGAAAAGCGGTCGGCAGGATTTCGGCTCGACAAGTTCGTGGCGTCCATCGGCAACAATAAACTAAGCCTGTCCGGGACCGTCCCGGCGCAAGGCTCGCTGGCTGGGACCGATCTCGAGTTTTCGGGCAGTGGCTTGAATCTCGCCAGGTTGTTGCCGGCCGAACTCGTTCAGGAGCTGGATATCTCGACGTCCCCCTTCGAAATCTCTGCGGCGCTCGGCATCTCCGATACGAAACTGTCTTTGCAGAATCTGGTATTCACGGTCGCACGGGGGCGGATAACTGGGGATATCGAGCTCGCACTGGACGACATCACTTCCGGCGGCCGGTTTTCCCTGCAGGCAAATGGTACTAACCTCGACGAGATGATACCGAACACACCGCGATTCGAACCCGCAAGCGTACCGTTCGAAGTCAGGACAAAAGGTGAGTGGAGCAAGGAACATTTATCCGTCGAATACATGGATATTAAGATCGCCGATGCGACGTTCGACCTGCATGGCAAACTCGATCTGCCGCCGGACATGCGGGCAAGCAACGTCGTCCTTTCAGCCAAGGGGCCCAGCCTCGCAAGCCTCGGGAGCGTACAGGGTCGCTCACTGCCGGACAAACCGTTCGAGTTGGACGCGAAGCTCGATGGTACGGTCGATACCTTGCAGATCGAACGCCTGGCTGCCCACGTCGGCGACACTGATCTGACCGGCCAGATGAAGCTCGATATCAAGGGCAAACCGACAGCGACGGTGAAATTCACATCGCAGAAGATGGACCTGGCGCAGTTCCTGCCGGAACCTGCAAAGCAAGCAGACGGTAAAACGACCGGGCCCGCGAGCCGGGATCAACAGTCAGAGAAAAAAGCGGACGAAAAGCCGGAAGATAACTCGGTAGAAAGGACTGACAGCTATGCCCGGCTGATACCGGACGTGCAGGTTCCGTTCAAAACCTTGAACAGTTTTGACCTGGTGCTTAATGTGGACGCCGGTACGGTGATTCATCCGCTATTGACCCTGGAAAAATTCGACCTCGATGCCAAACTCGAGGGCGGTAACCTCAGCATCGAAAGGTGGAGCGCCGACACCGAAAAGGGAGACTTTGTCGCGCAATTTAACCTTAAAACTGACGCGGATACGGCGAAGCTGGCGATATCGCTCGAGGGACAGGATGTGGTCCTGGCCTTAGGAGACGTCAGCGAGACGGACTCAGGAAGAATTCCGCCGAGCAGCCTGAGCCTGAAAATGACGGCGTCGGGCGGCGGTTTGCGGGAACTTGCTGCAAGCCTAAACGGGCATGCCAACGTGGTCACGAAGCGCGGCCATATCTCAAACAACATCGCGTTGGATTTTTTCGGCGATTTCTTCAGCGAATTCATCAGTGCGGTAAATCCCTTCGCGAAAAAGGATCCTTACACCGAGGTCGTCTGCGGCGCCTATTTTGTAAATATTGCCGATGGCGTGGTCGCAATCGATCCAGGCGCGGTGCTGCAAACCGACAAGATAAATATCTTTGCGAAGGGAACAGTCCGCCTGGATAATGAAAAACTCGATGTGAAAATTGATACTTCTGCGCGTAAGGGTATCGGCATCAGCGCCGGGGAAATCGTCAACCCCTTCATTCGAATAGGCGGCACGCTGGCTGACCCGAAACTGCGGTTGGACGTGACAAGCTCAGGGGAAGAGGGTGGCGCTGCGGTCGCCACCCTGGGCTTGTCGGTTGTCGCGAAAGGTCTGTGGGGGCGTTGGTTCGCAGCCAAAGACCCTTGCGCAAAGTTTATCGAAGAAGCGAGGAAAGCAGTGTAGGGCGAAAAAAACTTCATCCAGCCTCGCTGAGTTGGCTACGAAACTTTGGAAAACTCTTGCTAGAACAACAACAAGCAGGATCATCGAGTGATTCGTTGGTTGGCACTGACCGTCTGATCGCGTCGCTCAGAACCGGTATTTCGTCGAGACCTGAATCTGGGACGCCGTAGCATCTTCATCATTTCTATTTTCACGCCGACCCCAGATCAATTCCCCGCCGATGTCGATTCTCGGTATCGGTGACCAGATAAAGTTTATAGCGCCCCGGAATGTACTGTTGTACGCCTCCGGTAACTCGAAGTCCTTGTTGTCAATGTTGACCCAACTCAAGTTGACAGTTGAACGCATACTCTCCTTCCACCAATGCTGATAGGCAACATAGCCGGCGAACACGGGCAGCGTTTCCAGGTTGCCGGTTGAGTCGAAGACCGCGTCCTCACCGCCGATTGTATCGAGGTCATTGACATAGTGGCCTATGCCGTGGCCCACGTTGAACTGGAACATGAAGTTGTCGAGCTCAAGCTCATTCCAGAATTGAGTTGAGGTTTTGCCGCTGACACTAACGCCCCATCCGGTGACCTGGTCATCTGTTTCACCCGTTGGATCGTCGTCCCATGCGCCGGTAATTTGACGAAGCACGCCACTGGTTTTGACGTGCCAGCGTTCGAACCAGGTGCGGCGGGCGCTGACCACGATGTCCGGCCACTGGCTGATGGCTGTGCCACCAGTGATCTCGGGGTTAGGATCTTCCAAAGAAAACATCAAATCCCAGTCGTCCCCGAGCTTCGGAAAATAACGGAGCTGCGCCTGACGTACATTGATCCGACCGTTGATGCCCTCGAAATCAATTTCTTCGGGGGATGCATCGACGTCCATGAATGTGCTCCAGGTTTTACCTGCGAGGAGATCCCGGAATTGGCCGTACGCATGTCGCAGGCGGAAGGTATCATCACCATCATCGCCGCCGGCAAAATCGCCTTCGATGAAAGCGCGCATGACGCCTAGTTTCGTCCGGTCACGCAAATCCCAGTTCAGGCGTGACTGGCTGACCGTCATCGATGTTCGTGGTGACTGACTTTGTTGCGGAACCGGAATCGTGCCGGCAATAAATCGGTCGAGACTGCCCAGGGGATCGAAAGTTTCAACGACGTTCATCTTGACGAAGCCACCAAAGCGCATCGCAGCGTTGGTACCAGGAATCGTCGTTGAACCCGGGAACGACTTTTCATCGAATGCGGTACTGGCGGAATCCTGGCTGGCCTGGACGGAAGATTCGAGCGTTTCCAACCTGGAGCGCAATTCTACTTCGTCATCCGACAGGTCCTGCGCCTTTACTTGGGTGAACTGATCGATTTGCGTCTGCATTGACTGCATGGTCTTGCGTTGCTCATCGATCTGCCCGGCTTGTTTAGCAATTGTTACCTCCTGCTGTTGCAGTTTATCGGCCTGTTGAGATTGCAGCGATGCGAGCTGCT
>PVMS01178512.1_pt1 | contig 14704 bp, 14 predicted proteins | sample 1853461 | NCBI WGS metagenome assembly PVMS01 (sample SAMN08582032, study PRJNA380276) | Marine sediment metagenome, whole genome shotgun sequencing project. | isolation source: ocean sediment barecode stripped | collected 2017 | reverse complement strand
GTTGATAAGAATATCAATTTTACCAAATGCATCCAGAGCAGTTTTTATAATATTTTCTCCGCCCTCAGGGCTTGCAACATTATCATAATTGGCAACAGCATGACCTCCTGCTTTTTTAATTTCATCCACAACCATCTGGGCAGGGGATGAAATTAAAAAAGCAGGAGGTCATGCTGTTGCCAATTATGATAATGTTGCAAGCCCTGAGGGCGGAGAAAATATTATAAAAACTGCTCTGGATGCATTTGGTAAAATCGATATTCTTATCAACAATGCAGGCATTTTAAGGGATAAAAGTATTGTTAAAATGGAACCTGCGCAGTGGCAGTCAGTTCTGGATGTCCATCTTTCAGGTTCCTATAATGCAACCAGACCAGCTTTTAAAATTATGAAAGAGCAAAAATTTGGCAGGATTGTAATGACCACATCTGCTGCAGGTCTTTATGGTAATTTCGGCCAGACAAATTATTCTGCGGCCAAACTTGGTGTTGTTGGAATGATGAATACTCTTAAACTTGAAGGGGCAAAATATGATATCATGGTAAACACAATTGCTCCCATTGCTGCATCAAGGCTGACCAAAGATATCATGCCCCCGGAACTTTTTGAGAAGAGCAAACCTGAATTTGTATCGCCAATGGTATTATATCTATGCAGTGATAACTGCAATGAAACTGGACAGATTTTTAATGCTGGCATGGGGTTTTTTAATCGTGCTGCAATATTTACCGGCAAAGGCTTGCAGATTGGAGATCCCAAAAACCCTCCGACTCCTGAAATGATCCACGCAAATTTTGATAAAATTAACAATATGGAGAATGCACAGGAAATAACAGATGCCACAAGTGCTGTACTCTCTCTTTTAGGCCCTTCTTCTGAAAAAAAAGAGGCAACCACTGAAGATTCTAGTGGCAGTGCTCTTGATCCTGCCACAATTTTCAAAAATATGCTTGGAACGTTTAATAAAGAGGCTGCTAAAGAAGTTGATGTGATTTTTCAATTTAATGTTAAGGGACCTAAGGGCGGTGACTGGATAGTTGAAGTTAAAAACAGCACATGTAATATCCAGAAAGGGAATTCTTCAAATCCTGATTGTACCCTGACCATCAGTGATGACAATTTTGTAAAACTTTTTACAGGTGAGATGACTTCCATGAAGGCATTTACATCGGGTAAGCTTTCCCTTGATGGTGACATTATGAAGTCGCAACTTATTGAAAAATTATTCAATCTCAACAGTTAGTCAATACTTTCCAATTGTTTCACTGTGTTTTTAACATCATTCATTATCCTGTCAAAAAGCTCTTTAACCGTGGGAATATCATTTATAAGCCCGATGGTCTGTCCAAGGGCAAGAATCCCTGCATCAATATCACCATGATCAAACATTTTTCTTGCCTTCTCTCCTGCCACAGCATCAAGGATAGCTTCAAAACCTTCATTTGCATCTTCGATTTCCTGGCATTTTTGTGCAGCTGCATTATTCCATACACGGTGAGTTGCACCAATGGAGCGCATTACCAGCATGGTATCAAGTTCGCTTGCATCGCACAAAACCTGTTTAAGATTATCATGTATGGGACACTCTTTTGTGAGCAAAAGTCTTGTTCCAATAATTACAGCTTCTGCACCCAGGGCAAGAAGGGCTGTAACTCCCCTTCCATCAGAGACTCCACCTCCTCCAATCACAGGCAAATCAACGGCATCTTTAACAGCAGGAACAAGGACCAGGGTTCCGATATCCAATGTGCCAGTGGCACCACCGTTTTCATATCCCACAACCGTGACAATATCAGCTCCCATTTTCTCAACTTTTTTTGCATACCTGATTCCCACACATTTATGAATCCAGGTCATACCTGCCTCTTTAAATCTTGCGCAAAGTTCTTCCGGTGCAGAATGTCCTGATGTTTCAACTATTTTAACCCCTTTTTCCACAAGGATATCAACATAGTCATTATTATCAATGGGTCTCATTGAAGGGAAAAGATTAATATTAACGGCAAAGGGTTTGTCAGTTAGCTCCTGTATACGATCAATGGCATCTGAAAACTCCTCTTTTGTCTGATAAATAGCAGAAGCCAATATACCAAGGCCACCGGCATTTGAGATTGCCGCAACAAAATCAGCCTTGGAAATTGACATCATGGTTCCACCGATAATTGGATATTTTATTCCCAGCATTCTGGTTACTTTAGTTTGCAACATATTCATCCTTTATAAAATTATTTCATAAATCATTTTTTAAATGGCAGATTAATTTTTAAATCTACCTTTGATATTTCATGGCCTGCTATAATGGTTAGAGTCATTGGGACTATATGGATTTAAAACATCAATGATATTATTATCCTGGCTGGTCTTGACTACAGTATAATGATAATAGGAAAACCAGACACAGATTTTATCACCTGTGTGATCCAAAATATCTGCCACTGTCATTTTATAGTAGTTTTCAGGTGTATCTATTAAACGATCTATTTTTAAAAGAAGATCATCCAGAGTATTGATTTTATGCCATACTCTATCATTAAATTTATATTCTTTATCAATACCGATTACTGCATAGGGTAAACCGGAACGCCCGCAATAATAATAATTAAACTCTTCAATTTGCAGAGTATCTTTATATGAACTTGACAAAGATTGATTTAATTGGATTTTACCAAAGGAACCTGCACATCCAGATAAAAACAACAGCATCACAAGATATAATGATATTTTTTGAATTTTCACTTTTTTTCCCCTATATTTATTCACACCACATTGCAATCTTTGCTGTGATTATTCAATAGCATTAAAGTGCAAAATATTAACAGCAGATCAGATTATAAACATATCTTCATACACTCTATCATAAAATGACAGAACTACCAGAGAAAATATTTTGATTTATATCTCTTCTCAAATAGTGTTCTGTCCCAATATTTTCGCTTGAAAACAATCAAGGGGCTGTTGAAAATAAAGTCCGGCAGTATATGAAACCATCTGTAACCCTGCTCATGATAATAAAGGCAAAGTTCTTTCAAAAACCCAAGATCCTGAGCTGCAACTTTAATTGCATCTCTCTGGCAGTGCGAATTTATAAAAAGGTTGACAATTCTCACTTTAAAACCATTTTCATAAAACAGGTCTTTTGCTTTTTTATAGTTCTGATACCGGCTGTAGGCATCCAGTTGAGCGAATAAAAAAATAATAACCCCATAACCTGCAATAAGACCATAAAAGATAAAAGAAAAAGTATTATGATGTTTAAAAGCACTTGATGCCATAAAGATAGCATAAAAAAATACTACAAGTCCGCCAACAGCTATTAAATAGAGAAGTTGAGCCACTTGGAAAACTCTTTTAATTCTTTGATACACGATATTTAACTTATGGATATCTATTAATGGGAATATATCCGAATTATTTTTATGTATCATTGGCAAAAATATCATGATAACCCAACTCTATATATAAAAAGTAGTGAGTTTTAATATAATTTACAAAGGATCCAAGAATCTAATCAAATATATTTTTAATATAATCAACACCATTTTTAAATAACTTTACCCCAATTGTTTCCTGATCAAGGGTTTTATCCTCTCGTTTAAGCAGTTGAATTTTTCGTGTCCAGTCAGGGTGATTTGTAAAATGGTTATAGCCTTCAGGGTGCGGCATAAGACCAAAAATTCTTCCTGTTGGATCACAGATTCCTGCTATATCGGCAATTGAACCATTTGGGTTTAAGGGAAATCTGCCATCAGCAGGCAAGCCGGATTTATCTGCATATTGAAATACCACCTGATGATTATCCACAAGAGTGTCAATAATTTTCTTGTCTGCAATAAATTTACCCTCTCCATGGCGTATGGGAAAATCTGCAATATCAATATCTTTTGTGAATACACAAGGACTTTTCTTATTTGCTGAAAGGTGTACCCATTGATCCCGAAAGTTACCGCAGTCATTATAAGTTATGGCAACAGATCTTTTGGTATAATCATTATTAAGTCCGGGCAGAAGTCCAAGATTGACAAGAGCCTGGAAACCATTGCAGATACCAATGACAAGGTTGCCATTATCCACAAAGGATAAGAGCTCACTCCCTATATGATTTTTGAGCTTTAAGGCTTGAATAACGCCTGCACCATGGTCATCACCCCAGGAAAAACCTCCTCCCAAGACAAGAATCTGAAAATCTTTAAGTTTGATTTTTCCTGAAATTAAACTGTTTATGTGAATTTTGTGAGTCTTTGCTCCTGCAAGTTCAAATACATGGGCAGTTTCATTGTCACAATTCAGGCCAAACCCTGTTAATATAAGTGCGTTAACCTTTTTCATATCATTTCTCCAAAGGTTTTATTAAATGCTTTTTCCATATTTTCTATTGAAAGATCAATGAGCGTATCTTTGTCATGACCCGCAATTTTTAAATGATCATGTTTGTCTGTTACCATGCCTATGCAGGCTGCAGGCATATCTTTTATTAAGGTTTCAAACTTAATTTTGTTTTCAGGTGCTATTGTAACAATAAACCTGCCTGCAGATTCTGAATACAACAAAATTTCATCAAAAAGATTGCCACGGTTTGTATCCATTGGAAGATCTGACAAGCTGATTTCAATTCCCAGACCTCCAGCCATTGCCATAAAAGACAGATGCACACCAATACCTCCTCTTGCAACAGCATGACAGGAGGCTGCAAGTTCATTTGTTATGGCTTGTTCAAGTATCTTATACATATCTTTAAATTTATCAAAATCAACATGGGGAACATTTATACCGGTTTTTTCAAAAAGTTCATAATATTCCGATGCCCCAAGTTCATTTGCAGTAGCACCCAGGATATATACAAGATCACCTGAAACTTTTGGCTCCATGGTCAGGCATTTTGATACATCATCAATTACAGATGTTGCTGAAAACTGAATGGTTTCCATGGCTGACATTTTAACTCTTTCACCAAATTCACCTTGAATATGCCCGTCCACATACATGCTGTCCTTTCCTGAAAGAAGAGGGATCTCATATTTTTCACAGGCCTCTTTTAAAGCTCTGCATGCCCTTACAAGCTGTGCTGCCTTAAATTTGCCATCAGGATTATTCTTTGGATCAAATTGTATATTTGGCCAGCAAAAATTATCAAGCCCGCCAATATGATCAAAATTACCGCCCACGGCAATCAGTCTTCTAACAGCTTCATCAATAGTGCAGGTCATCATGTGGTATGCATCTATTTTCGAATACCATGGCAAAAGGCTCTGAGAAAATGCAAGTCCCTTTTGTGACGTTATTACCGGTCTTGTAACTGAAGCATCAGAAGGTATATTGTGCTTGACTCCCACCAGAGGTTTTATGACGGAACCACCCTGGACCTCATGATCATATTGACGAAAAATCCACTCTTTAGATGCAATATTGGGTCTTTCAAGCATTTTAAGCAGTAATTTATTAAAATCAGATGGAGAACCTATAACCGGTTCTGTCAATCCCCGAGTTTCAGGAGACAGCCATACGGCATCAAATTCCCAGGAAGGAAATCCCTTTTCAAGAAGATCCATATCCACATAGGCACATGTTTCGTCTCTGTATTTAATATGCAGTTTACCGGTATTGGTATACTCTCCTATTACAGTACTTTCAACTTCATGCAGTGCAGAAAGCTCCATAAACCTATCAAGATCTTCGGGTTTTACAGCAATGGTCATGCGTTCTTGAGATTCTGAAATCCAGATCTCCCACATATCAAGCCCTTCATATTTCAGAGGTACTCTATCCAGCCAGACCACACAGCCATTGGATATCATGGCAGATTCACCAATTGATGAAGATAACCCTCCTCCTCCATTATCGGTGATAAATGGCATTAAATCTTCATCCCTGCAAATTAAAAGAAAATCATGCATCTTTTTCTGAGTATAGGGATCTCCAATCTGGACATGACCGGCAGGTGTGTTTTCAGAATAGCTTTCCGAAGACGCGGTCACACCATGAATACCATCTTTCCCCACCCGGCCCCCGCTCATGATAATAAGATCTCCGGGAGAAGTTTTCTTTTTATGACTTGGTTTTCCCTTAATCTGGTTTGGCATAATTCCAAGGGCAGTTACAAAAACAAGGCTTTTGCCCATATAATTTTTGTTAAACAGGGTCTGGCCAAAGGTTGTGGGAACACCGCTTTTATTTCCCCCATCCTTTACACCTTCTATTACGCCATCAAGAAGTCGTCTTGGATGAAGCGGTGGTTTTAATGGACCATCATAGTTTATATCACCCACACAATATCCAAAACTTCCCATGAACAGTTTGGAACCAAGTCCTGTTCCCATGGGATCACGGTAAACTCCTACAATACCTGTTATTGCACCACCATAAGCTTCCATATTAGAAGGGGAATTATGAGTCTCGCCTGTAACTACATAATTATTGTCATCATCAAATCTGCCAACTCCTGCATTGTCCCATAATACAGAGACAACCCAATCTTTTTGATCTTTTAATTTCAGAGTAGGTTCCTTGATATAAGTTTTAAACAGATCTTTCTCAAGGACATCCTCGTTACTGGCTGCATCTTTATACCTGAAAGTTCCCTGAAAAGTATTATGATTACAGTGATCACTTCGTGCCTGGGAAATGTATTCAAGCTCCAGGTCTGTGGGTTCTTTAAGACCTACCTTTTTTCTTGATTCCAAGACTTTTGAATCCAGAAAATACTCTCTGATCACAGGGATATCAAGAATATTTAAAGCAAGATTTCTCTGATCTGAGATATCTGCAAGCCCCGCATTTGAATCAATACTGATAACTTCACAACAGGGAGTATGATCAAGTATAACCCTGGCAGTCTTAACATTGGCGCCTCTATCCCTGTCCCATTCATCAATATGAAAAACTTTAAACTGCTGAATAATGCTGTTGGACAAAAGCTCCGAGGCCAGTTTTTCCACATCTTCACGATTTAACCCTTTGGCCGTAATGCAATATCGTTTTGATGTGTAGATATCTTCATCAGATTGAAAAGTTTTACCAAGATGATCCTGAATTGCCTCTTTTGCAGTTGCAGCAGCATTATCTTTTACTCCCGGTCGAAAGCCAATCCAGATACACCAGTCAAATTTTATATCAAGAGGTTTTAAGCTTGAAATCTGAGTTACAGGGTTTGTAAGAATTTCATCTTTAATCTTTTCAAGCTGCTGTTCACTAAAATCTGATTCAACTGTCACAATATCTATACATCGTGCATCTTGAATCACAATTGAAAAATAGGAAGCTGCCTTTTTTTTAAAGGAAATGCCCTGGGCATCCTTGAGCTCTTTTTTAAGCGCAATCTCAATACCACAAATCATATTATCCTCCATTAACCATTCTTACAATATCATTATAAAAAACAAAAACCATTAAAGCTACCAGCATTGCAGCACCAAATTGAATCAGTTTCCCACGCATTTTTTCACTGACTGGTTTACCTGTAATAGCTTCAATACCAAAGAATAATAGATGACCTCCATCCAACACAGGGATTGGGAAAAGATTTATAATGCCAAGATTTACAGAAAGCAATGCAATAAACCAGACAAAATTCATGATACCTGCTTTTGCCTGCTCCCCTGCCATCTGGGCAATCATTAAAGGTCCGCCAAGATTATCTGCTGATACACTGCCGCTGATCATTTTCCCCACAGAAATTATGGTCAATTTTATAAGTCCGTAAGTGTCTTTAACGGAATGCCAGAAAGCTGCAATTGGATTGAGGCTCTTATGAAAAGATTCTCCATTACCAACAATGCCAATTACATATTTTTGTATATCTTCACCAAAAACATTTTTACCAGGCCTGGCAACAGGAGAGAGCACAATTCCAACTAATCTTGTATTACGCTCTACAATAATTTGAAGTTCCTCACCCTTGCCAGTGCTTATAATCCTTGCAATATCCTCAAAGGATTCTATTTTAGTCTGGTTGATTTCCTTTATCACATCTCCCGGCTTGATTCCTGCTCTCAAGGCTGGTGTATCATCCAGGACCTTGCCCACAACAGGTTTTGCCATATAAATGCCTGCAAACTGATAGAGAGCATAAAAAATTAAAATGGCAAGTAAAAAATTAAAGACAGGGCCTGCTGCTACAATAATACTTTTTTTCAATAAAGATTTGTGGGTAAAAGAGTATTTTTGATCTTCTGGATCAATGGTAGTTCCTGGCTCTTCTCCCACCATTTTAACGTAACCGCCAAGGGGTATGGAGGAGATACAATACTCAGTTCGTCCATATTTTTTTTTCAGTATTTTAGGCCCAAATCCAAGAGAAAATACACTTACCCCAACGCCACACATCCGAGCCGCAATAAAGTGGCCCAATTCATGTATAAAAACAAGAATACCTATAACTATTATAAATGCTAATGCAGAATGTCCCATAAAAACCTTAATTATTTATATTTGTGATTTAACTTTATCCCGTGCCCATAGATCTGCTTCAATAATACTGGAAAGATCTGGATTGTCAATGCATGTATGATCCTCCATGGCCTTTGAAATCAGTTTAAAAATATCCATAAAATTAATGCGTTTTTCTAAAAATGCCTCAACTGCTATCTCATTGGCGGCATTCATCACAGCAGGCATGGTGCCTTTTTGTCTGCAAGCTTCAAATGCAAACTCAAGTGAAGGAAACTTTTTTGTGTCAGGTTTTTCAAAAGTGAGGGAGTGAATATCTGTGAAGGAAGGAAAATCCATTTGAAGATCAAGCCTGTCTGGTTCTGACAGTGCATAGGAGATAGCTGCCTTCATATCGGGCTGTCCCATTTGTGCTATAATACTGCCGTCTTTATACCCCACCATGGAGTGCACAATGCTCTGGGGATGAATCAATACTTGAATTTTTTCATGGCTAACATCAAAAAGATGAACTGCTTCAATAATCTCAAGACCTTTATTCATCATGGTTGCTGAATCTATAGTAATTTTATGCCCCATATTCCAGGTTGGATGTTTTAAAGCATCTTTCAAGCTTATGTCCTTAAAAGATTTAAAAGATTTTTTCCTGAAGGGGCCACCCGATGCTGTTAAAAATATTGTTTTTAAATCTTTTTGCAAATTACCTTTAAGGCATTGAAAAATTGCACTGTGTTCACTGTCAACAGGCAGAATTGAAACTTGGTTTTTCTTTGCCTCTGCCATGACAATTTCTCCGGCCATAACCAGAGTTTCTTTATTGGCAAGGGCAATGTGCTTTTTTGCTTTAATGGCAGCAAGGGCTGGTTTAAGACCTGCTGCTCCAACCATGGCAAGAAGAACTATATTGCTTTTATTATATGAAGCTGACTGGATAAACCCCTGTTCACCATAAACAATTTCAGGCCTGCATTCTCCTTTTAAAATCCTGGGCAATTCCAAAGCTTTTTTTTCATCAATAACACAAACAAGCTCAGGCTTAAATTCCCTTATCTGTCTTGCAAGCAGATCAATATTGTTTGCACAGGCCAATGCCTTTATCCCGAAAAGATTTGGGTGCATCCTGACAATATCCAGGGCACTTGTACCAATTGATCCGGTTGAACCGAGAATTGATAAATATTTCATACCCTGTATCATACTCCGGAGTTCACACGTACTATAAAAACCAAATAAACATACAAAACAGGAATGGCAAGAAGCAATCCGTCTATTCTATCCAACATTCCACCGTGGCCCGGAAGAATCGAACCTGAATCTTTAATGTTAGATGCCCTCTTCATGGCAGATTCAAACAAATCGCCTATCTGTCCCGTAATGGCAAGCATGAAAGATGCCGGTATCATAAGAAATGATAAAGAGAAATCTTTAAAAAAGATTACACTGAAAACAAACCCGAAAATCAAAGAAGTTATTATTCCTCCAATTGATCCTTCAATGGTTTTATTAGGGCTGATATTAGGGGAGAGAGCATTTTTACCAAAAAACTTCCCACCATAAAATGCACCGGTATCGTTGGAAAAAATAACAATCAAAAGCCAAATAATCCATAAATTTCCTTGATCAAACTCTTTCATGAAAATCAGTAGGGAGAGAGAAATCGGAATATAAACAATGCCGAGAATCTGCTTTGCGATAAGCTGAAAAACTTCTTGATTATCAGCAAATTTAAATAATACAAAAATGGACAGGGCCATAAAATTCAAGAATAGAATTAAAAACTCAATTTCCCATGATCCTAGACATGTACCGACAATCAACATGATTGAAGCAGTATAAGAGATGATCTTTATGGTGTTGGAAACGGGGTTGTCATCATTTTGAAAGATTATTTTTAAATATTCACCCATGGCAAATATGGCAACAATAGTGACAACTGCTGCAAGCAGCAGAGTGCTGCCTTTAATAAGAACCCATAAAAGGAGGGGAATAAGTATTAATGCTGTTATCCATCTGTTGATGTGCTGCATGCAACTTTACCGAACCTTCGGTCCCTTTTCTGAAAATTTTTTAATATTTCAACAAACTCCTCTTTGGAAAAATCAGGCCACAAAGTATCACTTATGTAAATTTCCGAATATGCTGCCTGCCATAATAAAAAATTACTTAACCGATATTCGCCGCTTGTGCGAATAATCAAATCAGGGTCAGGCATGTGTCTGGTATATAAATGATCACTAATAAGATCGTGTGTAATATCTTTGACAGCTATCTCTTTTGATTCTATTTTTTTTGCAATATTTTGAACTGCTGTGGTAATTTCTTCTCTGGCTCCATAACTCAATGCCAGATTCAGAAGCATTTTATCATATTGTTTTGTCAAATCAATAGTAGAATCAATCTCTTTTTGGACATCAAGGGGGAGTCTTTGTTTTTGACCAATTACGTTAAAACGGATTTTGTGCCTGGACAATTCAGATCGCTGGGATATGATAAATTTCTTTAAAAGCATCATTAATGCTTTTACCTCATATTTTGGTCTTGCCCAGTTTTCAGTGGAAAAAGCATATAAGGTAAGAACTTTAATTCCAAGTTCTCTTGCAGCAGTCACAATGGAACGAACCGTTTTCGAGCCATGTTCATGCCCTTTGATACGGTTCAATAATTTTTTTTTTGCCCACCTGCCATTGCCATCCATGATAATGGCTACATGTAATGGAAGTGTGTCAGAATCAAGGTTTACATCTTGTTGCAAATCAGATTTCAAGAATTTCCTTCTCTTTGTCAACAAAAATTTTATCTAACTTTTTAATGTAAGTGTCAGTAGATTCCTGAACCTGTTTTTGAGCATTAAAGCTGTCATCTTCTGAGATATCCCCATCCTTTTGAAGATCTTTTAAAATCTCATTGGAATCCCGCCTTATATTTCGAATAGCCACTTTAAAATCCTCACAGATCTTAGATATACTTTTTGCAATCTCTTTTCGTCTATCTTCTGTCAAAGGTGGAATGGATATTCTAATCAATTTACCATCATTGGAGGGGGTCAGGCCGAGGTTGGCTTTTAATATAGCTTTTTCAACCTGATTGAGTACACTGACATCCCATGGTTTGATTGTAAGGAGTCTGCTTTCAGGGATAGAGATAGTTGCCATCTGGGACAAAGGTGTCATTGTTCCATAATAATCAACTTTAACACTGTCAAGTAAAGCTGTGGATGCTCTGCCGGTGCGAACTTTTGCCATTTCATTCTCAAAAGCTTTTTGAGATTTTCTCATTCTCTCTTTTGTATCCTGTAGCACTTCATTCATCATAATAATCCATCCTTAACGGTTATAAATCCTGGTTCCTACACCCTCCTGCCCTGTTACAGCCTTATAGATATTACCTTTTTTATGAAGATCAAACACCTGAACAGGCAGATTCTGTTCCATTGCAAGTGAGATAGCAGTCATATCCATCACATGAAGCTGCTTTTCAATAATGCTCATATAAGAGAGTTCATCAAACATCACAGCATCATCATGAACCATAGGATCTTTATCATAAACACCATCTACCTGGGTAGCTTTAAACAAAATCTGGGCTCTAATTTCATTTGCCCGCAAAACAGCTGCTGTATCTGTTGTGAAATATGGATTTCCAGTACCTGCAGCAAAAATAACAACCCTTCCCTTTTCAAGATGGCGGACTGCTTTTCTTCTTATAAAAGGTTCTGCAATTCTTGCCATGGGAATGGCAGACTGAACCCTTGTCGGTATGTCGAGTTTTTCAAGGGCATCACAAAGAGCCAGGCAGTTTATAACGGTTGCCAGCATACCCATATTATCTGCAGAAGTTCTGTCCATTCCAGCAGAACTGCCTGCAATACCTCTGAATATATTACCACCGCCAACAACAATAGAAATTTCAACATCTAACTTGAAAATAGTTAAAATTTCATTTGCAACATAATGGATCATTTCAGGGGTAATACCAAAGCCCTGATTTCCCATCAGGGCTTCTCCACTAAGTTTAATTAGAACCCGTTCAAACTCAGGCTTTTGGCTCAAGATTCTATTCTCCTATCTTAAAACGTGTAAATCTTTTTATCTGAATATTTTCACCAATCACACCAATTATCTCTTTTAAAACATCATCAATGGTTTTCTGCGGGTCTTTCACATACTGCTGACTCATGAGGCAAATCTCTTTGTAAAATTTTTCCACCTTGCCTTCAACAATTTTATCAATAATTTTTTCAGGTTTGCCCTCTTCCAGCATCTGAGCTCTGAAAATCTCTTTCTCTTTTTCAATCAATGAAGAGTCAATATCCTCAGGCACCAGGCCTGTTGGATCAGCAGCTGCGATATGCATTGCAATATTTTTTGCAAACTCTATAAAACCATCTGTTTTTGCAACAAAATCAGATTCACAATTAATCTCTACAAGAACACCAAGTTTTGCACCTGTATGAATATAAGAGTAAATAATGCCTTCTGAAGTTGAACGTCCAGCTCTTTTAGCAGCCTTTGCCAGACCTTTTTTTCTCAAAAAATCAATTGCTTTTTTAATATCACCATCTGCTTCGCCAAGAGCATTTTTACAGTCCATTATTCCAGAACCTGTTGCCTCGCGAAGTTCTTTTACCATTGCTGCGGAAATTTGCGCCATTTTATTTTACTCCTTATCTTCTTTCTCATTGCTTTCTGAATTTTCAACGCTTTCTGAATTTTCAACGCTGTCTGTTGTTTCAACCTGAGGCTCACTGGCAACAGGCGTTGTTTTTCTTTTAATCTTTTCTACAACAGGACCATCAGTTCCGTCAGAAATAATTTCACGAGTCTGTTTTCCTTCTACTTTCTCTTTTGTCTCTTCTTTCTCTCCTTTTTTATCAGATTCAGCGCGCTGTTTTTCGTCATAGAGCGATTTTCCTTCAATACATGCATCTGCAATACGGGAGACAAAAAGACGTATGGCTCTGATGGCATCATCATTTCCAGGAATTACAAAATCAATATCATCTGGATCACAATTTGTATCGACAATGGCAATAATTGGAATCCCAAGCCGCTTACCCTCTTTTACGGCAATAGATTCATTGTTGGGATCAATTACAAAAATTGCACCTGGCAGTCTTTTCATTTCACTGATGCCGCCAATGGCAAACTCGAGTTTATCTTTATCCTTAAGCATCTTTGACTGCTCTTTCTTAGGATAATTTTCAAGGCTTCCATCATTTTCAATGGAACTCAAAAAATGAAATCTAGTTATATTATTTTTTATGGTCTGAAAGTTAGTCAACATACCCCCAAGCCATCTGTTTTGAACATAGAATTGTTCAGCACGGTTTGCTTCATCATAAATAGTCTCGGAAGCCTGTTTTTTTGTCCCTACAAAAAGGACATCCTGACCGTTTGCAGCCACATCCTTGATAAAATCATGGGCTTCTTTAAAAAGTTTCACAGTCTGCTGCAAATCAATGATGTAAATTCCGTTTCTTGCTCCAAAGATATATTTTTTCATCTTCGGGTTCCAGCGTTTGGTCTGATGTCCAAAATGGACACCAGCTTCGAGAAGTTCTCTAATTTTAATGTAAGCCATCTGTTCTCCAAATTAAATTAATGGTTTTTTCCGCCATTCAGATCATGCCTGAAATTCGACTTTCATCAAAAGCACCTGAATTTCAAGTCCCTGAATGTGAGTTTTTATAAAATACAACAAACCGCCACGGGCAGCTTGCAGTGGTTAAAGCCCAAAACAAAATATGAAAAAATTTTCAATTAATCCTTTCATATAAAAATCCTGACTTGTATATCAAAAATAAAATTATTTATCAATTGATTTTTTAATTATTGCCACCCGGTCATGCCCTGCTAAATCCTTAATAAATTTTAATGACTGGTAAACAGAATATTTGTTTACAATATTGATAAGCCCATCTTTCTGGTCAAATCCGATTTCAAGCAAAATCACCCCTCCTGGAGCAAGGTAACAATGCGCTTTTTTTAATATAAATCTGAAACTGTTAAGCCCGTCTTTACCTCCATCAAGGGCAAGTAAGGGTTCAAACTCTCTTATCTCAGGCTCAAGTTTTGTAATATCATTGGAAGGAATATAGGGTGGATTTGAAATTATCAAGTCAAATTGCATACTATCTTTGATTGATGATAACCAGTTTGTGCAAAAAAAAATGATTTTATTGTTAATTATTTTCTCAGCATTTTTTTTTGAGATCTCAAGGGTAGTAATTGAAAAGTACTTTGCAAAATAATAATTTTGGGGTTTTTCTTTTGCAAGAGAAAAAATAATTGCCCCGGAACCAGTACCGAGTTCCAAAATATTC
>PVMS01085430.1_pt1 | contig 14716 bp, 10 predicted proteins | sample 1853461 | NCBI WGS metagenome assembly PVMS01 (sample SAMN08582032, study PRJNA380276) | Marine sediment metagenome, whole genome shotgun sequencing project. | isolation source: ocean sediment barecode stripped | collected 2017 | reverse complement strand
CGTGAGACAACACCGAAAATAGAAATATTCAGGCCCGAGGTCCATGATAGGCCTTTTTGTGTGAAGGATAAAAACTTGACAGCCCTTGTCTCGGATGCGGATTTGGATTTGGGGGTTCCACGCTTTGCTTTGGGCGACATCAAAGGGCTTGTCCAATTTCTACTTAAACGGTTCAAGCTTGATCGGGCAGGGACCTGAGTCTTGACTCGTAAGATTAGAGAAGCAAGAAACAACATCTCTATTATGGAGAAGAGGATATTCGTATGAACATGCTGACGTTGTCGTCCCTGATTTTCCTTCCAATGTTCGAAGCACATGGAAGAAAAATCAGAGTCGACAACGTCAGCAGGTCCATACGAATATCCTCTTATTCATAATAGAGATGTAGTTTCTTGCTTCTCTTATCTTTTTTTTACTACTCAGGAATCAGGATTCAGGAACAAGGTTTCCCTCACCTCTTCTGAATAATTACTATAATCTATTTCTATAATCATGATAGTCCCCGTTTCAAGGACTCTCTGCCCGATCAAGTTTGAACCGTTCAAGTAGAAATTTGACAAGCCCTTTGGTGTCAGCCAATGCAAAGCGTGGAACCCCCAAATCCAAATCCGCATCCGAGACAAGGGCTGTCAAGTTTTTATCCTTCATACAAAAAGGCCTATCATGGACCTCGGGCCTGAATATTTCTATTTTCGGTGTTGTCTCACGCTTATACCCTTCACATAAAATAACGTCCACGCCTGGAAAAAACAGAGCCAATTCTTCGGGTCTGTAATCATGGTCCACATCCGTGACCATCCCGATTCCATTAGGGGATGAAATGAGGGCCGTTACCGAACCCGCCTGCTTATGTCGCCAGCTGTCCTTTCCCGGTGAATCCATTTCAAAAGGGCCCTTGTGGTGTTTTATAGTTCCGACTTGTAAACCCAGTCCCTTTAGCTCGATGATCAATCTCTCCATGAGAGTGGTTTTCCCGGAACCGGACCTCCCTACGACGCAAATCATGGGCGGCCCATTGGGCTTTAAAGGGTTTTTTCGAGACAAACCCATAGGGAGAAAATCTCCTATTTGAAGATCGCATTAAAAATTCTGTCGTCGGCCTTGAGGCATCTTTTCTTAAGATCATCGTATTTTTTTAGTAGGTCTTTGCCTGCTTCCGTTAGATGGGAACCACGCTTCCTGTCCGTGTCTACGAGCTTGAGGTTCATGGAGCTCTCCGTCGCCTTGATCTTGCTCCAGACACCCTTGTAAGACATTTTCATGACCTTTGCGGCCTTATTGATTGAACCCGTTTTTTCTATATTCTCCAGGATGGCTTTCCGCCCTTCCCCAATGATGATTTTGTTATTTTCATCGACGATCCATTGCCTAGATTTTAATCGAAAAGATGTCATTAATAACCTCTTCTTCAAGATGAACCAAAACCTTATGTACAGCACCCCTTAGCCTGGGGCTTTATAAATCCCTTTATCCGACCTCCATCCAAAACTGCCCGCTTTTCGCGGCATCATACCCCCCGAGGGATGTGACCCTTTCCCGAAACGTATTGGACTGAATGATTTCGAATACCACTTGAATATTTGGATCATTTACTATGGCTGATGGCATGATCAGATCATACTGCTCCCTTTCCATGGGGATAAAATCGAGATGAAGTGCCTTTGCGGCCGCAAAGATACCCATCCCGCAATCCGCCGCACCGCTCAATACGTCCACGGCAACTGCCATGTGGGTGAATTCGTCATGGCCATAACCTCTGATGGATTCGGGTTCAATCCCGAGCTGTCCCAATTTATAATCAAATAAAACACGGGTGCCGGATCCCGCCTGACGGTTAATCAAGGTGATATCTTCCCTGGTCAAATCTTCAATCCCTTTTATCCCTTTTGGGTTTCCGGCGGGGATAATCAATCCCTGATCCCTCATCACGAGATGAAAAACACTCACCTTCATACCCTTGAGGTATTTTTCAATGTAGGAAATATTGTATTGACCGCTTTCCGTGTCCAGTAAATGGGAACCCGCCATGTGGCAGGCCCCTTTCCTGAGGGCCAATATACCGCCCAGGCTACCCACGTTCCCTGAAGAGACGCGAACGTTGTGCCCCCTGCGTCTGATTTCATCTCCGATGATATCGATAGTCACATCATGGCTACCCACAATAACGACTGTGTTGAGGATCTCTTCCTCGTCCACCAAGAGTTCCGCCTCAATCTCTTCATCCTGGCTCACGCCTTCAGAACGCGCAGGAATTCGAACACTACCCTCCGCCCGGGTAAGGGTCGTAATGGAACCCGCGGCTCGTGGCAGGGGGGTGGCGACAATTCTTTCACCCACCTTGCCGATATTTGCTCGTACAAATTCCTCAATGCCTAATTTGGAGGGAATATCCCTCGTAGGCCGAACCTTTATGGTGTCTACTTTGGGGACTTTGCAACCTTGCAGATGTAACAGGAGCGGTCGGACAAACTGTTGAAACGAGAGGGTCGCTGAAACCGTATAACCTGGATTACCGATCACCGGTTTATCCTTTATGGCTCCCAAGATGGTTGGTTTTCCGGGCATCATGGCGACCCCATGGATGAGAACCTCCCCCATCTCCCCGATTGTATTTGCTGTGTAGTCCTTGCTCCCTGCAGATGACCCGGCGTTGATGATGACTAAATGCGCATCTGAATCCACTGCCTTTCCTATTGCATCTTTGATGTCCTTTTCCTGATCGTGCACAATATCGTATATGATCGGGACACCTCCGCACTCCCGGACAAGCCCGGCCAGTATGAGGGAATTATACTCAATGATTTGATTCTTTTGCAACTGACCCGGATCTTTGAGATGCTTGTGATGGATGAGTTCCGACCCGGTAGGAATGATGACCACCCTTGGCCGTTGCCACACCTTGAGAGAAAAGATACCAGCCGCCACAAGAGCCCCCACGTCATATGGGCGTATCTTATGGTTCTCTGGAAGAAGCATTTGGGTGGTTACGATGTCCTCTCCAACCTTCCTGATATGCTGCCAGGGATGGGAAGGGGACCTGATCTCTATAGTGGTTTCATCCAATTGATGGATTTTTTCCACCATGATGACTGAATTATAACCATCCGGTATAGCCTGCCCTGTGTTGGTCCAAAGGGCCTTCTCCCCGATTTTAAGGATTTTGGGATTTCTTTCCGTAGTGCCGTAGGTGTCTTCCGAACGAACAACAATGCCGTCCATAGCCGCCGAATGATAGGTGGGTGCGGACATCGACGCAAAAATCGGTCCGGCAGTAATACGCCTCCAGGCTTCTTCTACTGAAATCTCCTCTGTTCCGGTCCTCCGATCCGGCCCAAACCGGCCAAAAAAAATATCCTTCGCCTCTTCAAGGGTCTTCATGTCCAAATAAACATGTCTCTTCAAAAAAAACCCCTTTCCAGGCTGTCAAATATCATAACTTTCACCATTTGATCCTGATAAAGCCCCTCTCTATTCCTCTCCACCCGAAGAAGGCCGTCCGCCTCAACCAGAGTGGATATGAGACCTGATTTTCCAAAGATGGGTTCAGCGATCCACTCACTTCCCCTCCTCTTTAGTTCTACTCTGAAATAATCTTCCCTGCCGCTTGCCGATTCGATGTTACGGCCCAGTTTGGCCTCGATTTCATAATAGCTCTTTTTCGGAAAATCCTTTTGCCCCTGCAAATGTGACAAAAAGGATGCTAAAAAAACCTCTGCCACGACCATAGCGGAGGCTGTATGGCCCGGCAGGCCGAATATGGCACGCGATCCGGCCCTTGCAATAATAGTCGGTTTACCGGGACTGATGGAAATGCCATGCACCAACAACTCCATGTCCTCGAGAGATTCAAAGACCTTTAGGGTCAAATCTCTTGTGCCCACTGAACTCCCGCCTGAAATCCAAACAGTGTCCGCATCTCGAAGGCCGTCTTCAATTCTCCTTTTAAGTTGTTCGAAATCATCATTACACAAGCCCATCATGATGGGTTCTGTCCCTGCTCGCCGGCAGAATGCGGCCAGGGTATAACTGTTGATATCACGGACCTGCCCCGGAGCGGGGCTCTTATCGACAGGGACCACCTCATCACCCGTCGAAATGATGGCAACTTTGGGTTTCCTGTATACGGTAACCCTAGACAGGCCAAGCCCCGCCAGCACCCCGAGATCCTGAGGCCTTATCATACTCCCCTGTACCAGGACGGAGGATCCTTTTTTGAAATCGTCATCATACTGGATGACATTTTCCTGAGGAGATATGGCGCGACTTACTTCTATGCTCTGCTCATCTAAGGTGGAGCAATATTCCACCATGACAACCCCGTCCGCGTCTTTGGGTAGCATGCCGCCTGTCGATATCTTGATGGCCTGTCCCGACCCTACGGCCATGTTGGGGACCTGGCCCATAACCACCTCCCCGGTGACCTCAAAAAGAGCCGGCAAGCTTTCAGTTGCCCCAAACGTATCTTTGGCCCTCACCGCGTACCCATCCATAGAGGACCTGGAAAAGCCGGGCAGATCCTCAGGGGATAGGATATCCTTGCTTAATACCCTGCCAAAAGACACTTCTAGCGGGAGGGTCTCCTCGCCGAGGGGTTCGAATCCCCGCAGAATCTTAAAGACCTCTTCAGATGTCTTTAACGTAAAGAACAACTTTTTCAGCTTCCTCCATTCCCTCTCAGGTCAGTCTGATGAATTCATCAGATAAGCCCGCCACGCTTTGAACGGTTTCGAGCGGAAAACTATCACGCCCGGAGGACAACCGAAGATTATGTCATACCTGACATAAGACCGCAATTAAAAACCGTTACAATTCAAATCCCTTTGGATTATTTGCCCACTGAAAATGTTTGGTGACCTGATGAATCTCGACCAGAGGTCGGGATTCGTGCTATTCGGATGAAAGTCTGTTTCATCCGAACAGCCGCTTTCCAAATGATAGACACTTTCAGCCGGAAAGTCTAAATAAGCCATTAGACTTATAGGTCCATGGGTCAACCCCCAATGACCTTTCATGCCGATGCAAAACACCAAGCGTGCTGGCTTTTTCACGTCATAGCCTTACTTTTTTATATCAAATGAAATTCACAGTTTATGTGGACATCAATTTTACAATTGCATCAAACACCCGTTTACCCCATAATTACTGAGACTCTTTAAAATTACCCTTTGCTGAAGAAGGGTCCCGGCTGGGAAAAAAAAATGAACCGATCATTCCCCCTTATTATTGCCGCAATCCTTACACTTATAACCTTCTCTCCTGTGAGCCGTGCCGCTGATGTGCAGATACCCTTTTTGCCAGGGGAAAAACTGACCCTCCAAGTCAGATGGGCCTTTATCCCTGCAGGAGAAATACAGCTTGAAATCCTTCCCTTTGAGGTCGTGAATGGTGTGAAATCTTACCATTTTGCAATGACCGCCAGAACCTACCCTCTTGTAGACCCCTTCTATAAAGTGCGTGACCTGGTGGACGCTTATGCCGATGCCGACATGACTCATTCCCTATTGTATAAAAAAAAACAGGAGGGGAAATCCAAACGAAATATCGTCGTGCATTTCGATTGGAAGAAAAAAGAGGCCCAATATTCCAACTTCAATGAACAAAGAGAACCCATTTCCATATCACCCGGCTCATTTGACCCCCTATCTGTTTTTTACGCCTTTCGTCTCTTTGAATTAAAGGAGGGGATGAAAATCAAAGCTTCGGTAACGGATGGGAAAAAATTGGTCAGTGGAGAAGCCACGGTTCTGAAAAAGGAAAAAATCTATGTTGCCGACGAGTGGTATGAGACCTATTTGGTGGTACCGGATTTAAAGCATATCGGCGGAATTTTCAAAAAGAGTAAGGATGCGAAACTTCGAATATGGGTTACAGCGGATAAACGACGTATGCCGATCAAAATAAAGAGTAAAGTTGCGGTTGGGAGTTTTGTGGCCGAACTCATTTCTTACGAGCCGGGTAAAGAATCACGACCATAGCTTGGGGCTTAATCTAACGTTCTCCTGCTGAAAAAGGCTTTTAGCCCAAATGCCCTACACCGTAAACATTTTGCCTTATACCGTTTTTTTTATTTGACTTTTATTGGGTAATGGTGCCATAAAAAACAGCAGGGCCGTAAAGGCCCTGCTGCGCATGAAGGTTAGGCTGTTTGTTAACTTTTCAAACGAAACTCTATCAAGGTTAGGTTGAACGTTAAGAATTAATCCAAAGCAACTTTTGGGTTGGGCTGAAGGTTACCCTTTATACAAATCCCAAGACAAATGCTATAAACAACATCCGTAATCTTACATTTCCGATTACAACCACGTTCAAGGGAGGGGGGAAATAATTTAGAACCACCCGGACCACGGACCCTCATTGAGATTTACGTCATTACCCCGATCAAATCACTACTGACTTCAACTTTGATAACCTCATTTTGGCCCATTTTCCCACATTCTGAACATTTGCTCCCTTTAAACTGTGGGCGTCAAGACTTTGTCTGGGGAACCACAGGCGCCATCCGGCCGAACCATCCAAATCAGCCTAAAGATCGATGGCGCCGACACAACTTTTCTAAATTTCAGTGGGTAACTATAATTTGAGTAGAAATTCTATTATAGGATATATGGTATGTCAAGGAAAAAACGACACAATATATTGCGGCTAGTAGGTTTTTTGAGTGGTCTGTTTCTCGAACCCATTCTCATTGGCTGGAAGATAGAGGTCTAAGGTGGTTTCGCTTCCCTCTTCCCTATAGATTTGAAGGATCCCACCGTTTTTTCTGATGTGGTCATGGAGCCAAGCTGATTCCTCGCCTGATACCCCAACCCGCTCTTCTCCGATGCCTGGAGCAGTAGACGTAACGGAGACTTTTACAAATTTTCCCGCCTTCAACCCATGAGGTGCCATAAATGCATCAGCCAGGGTAACATTTTGGCCCCTGACATAAAGCTCCCCCCCACCGGGCATCCCACGGCACGAATCGTCATAGATTCTGCGGATTACTCGATCAATCTCCTCTTGATCCGCGTTGACATCCCAGATTTCATCCTGAATTCTCAAATGTATCGCTATTTGTTCTTTTTCCTGTCCAAACTCTTGAGAGTACCTCCTGAGGAGACCGTTGAGATCCGTGGTTATCCTTTCCGGCTTTAGGCCGTTTCCTATTTTTGAGAGATGCCTGGTCAATGCCGCCCCTTTATCGACACTTTTCTCTAAGTCTTTCAATTTGTCATATCCGGGCTGGTCGGATCCCATATCCATAAGTATCAATGAAACCTTCCCCCGGATGTATGTAAGCAAGTCGTTGAAATCACTTGCGATACCTTTCAACAAAGAGCCCTTGGACGACAACTTGTCCGGACTGGAAGGTCCAATCATGGGGATCCTCAGTTCTTTTTCTGCGTTACTGCTCTCTCTCAAATTCTTTTTTAACTGCTCAAATCCCGTCATCCATTGGGCCGCCCTTGGTTTTCTCCTTTCCTCTTCACCATCACTTCCCGCTGTAATTTTCCTATTCAGCTTCATACTGCGTTCTTCTTTAACCCTTTCCCCTTCTTCCGAAAGTGAACTCGACTTGAAATATGTTTGGCTAAGTTCAAGAAATTTATTCATAGAGGAATTGACACCTTTTGCGACAAAAAACATGAGGAGAGAAAAAATCAGGACTACCCCTCCCATTGTGAAGTGGATCTCGTCGCCAATGATGAAAAACCTGATAATGACAGGAATAACCGCGGGAATGCAGTAAGCTATGAAGGCATTCATGATTACTGAATACGCCCCCACGGCCACGGCTAACATCCCGCACGATATAAGGGCAAGAAAAAGTTGGTGGATCACGGATTCGGCGGGAAAAAGAAAGATTGCACTGGATCCCCAGAAGAGGCCGGACATTGCGGCGCCTATGTTAAAGAATGTACCCCATCTGCTCTGCTCATCTTTCTTAACACCAGCACTTTCATATATTTGCTGGAGAATGTACTGGAAAAGGGCAATCAACAGCATCGCTGTGAGCCAATTGATTGAGGCGGTGTGAGAGATGACTTTCCTGAGGGCGAAGATCAAAAGGAATGAATTCACGAGTGTTGCAGCAATACCTATGGAGCATAGCCTGTAGAGATGCTCTAATTGTTCCTTGTAAATGGCATTATGGTCTGGAGACCTTATCAAACCATGTGCTCCTTTCACCCTGAATGCTGTCTCATCCACTCCAAAAGACCATCTTTAGCTCTTCGATCGGGGAACTGATATGCTGAGAAAAGCAAATAAAACCTTAATTCATTTCTCCCATGATTATGAACATTTTTCAAGGTCCCTAATCATTGAATTCAAGGTGGCCATTCCAGGGGTAATATTTTCCCCCTCGTCAGCGACGTACGGTTTTCAATTTCAGGCTGGTTTAATTACAAGGCAGGGTGTTGAGAGGGTGTCGGCATGAAATGGAGAAGATCCAACGGGTTCACTTTAAAAAAAGATCTCTTATCTTTTGGGCTAACTCCATCATGGTAAATGGTTTCTGAATGAATCCACTGCCGCCCCGCTCCAGGATTTCGGCCGTATTCTCTCCCAGGCTATAACCACTGGAGATGAGGATCTTAACATCGGGGTCGATCTCGCGGATCCTTTCGAAGGTCTCCTTTCCCCCCATCTCCGGCATAATCATATCGAGAACAACCAAATCGATACGGTGCTTTTCAGCTTTGAATATTTTTATAGCTTCTTTTCCGCTACTTGCTGCAAGGACGTTGTGGGACATCTTCTCCAACATCTTTTTGCCGACATTAAGAATCATCTCTTCATCATCCACAATCAAGATCGTCTTTTTACCGAGGGAGATCCCCCTTGAGACCACCTTTTCAGGGGCCTCTACCGGTTGCACGGCCGACCCCTCTGAGCTTTTTTCCAATCGGCTCGTCAAATCGTTCAGGATCGCCCCGTTTCCACCCCTTCGGGCTAGATCTAAAAGCTTCTTGGTTACCCCCGCCCCCTTCTGTACCGATTGCTCCATGCTTTTCAATCGTTCATAATTCGGATGCCCTTTTTCGGTTTCCAAGAGCATGAGTGAGATGTTTCCTTGGACGTTCATAAGAAGATTATTGAACTCATGACCTAGACCGGATGCCTTATTCCCCAACGCTTCTGACTTTTCAGTCTCAGCGAAAGTTTTTTTAAGCTCAATTTCTTTTTCGAAATTCTCCAGTAAATCCCCATAGATTCGTGCGTTCTCTATGGCCACAGCCGTATAATGGGCGAATATGCTCAGCAAAAGTGAATCCGCTTTTGTAAATGGCGTGCCGTCTTTTTTGTTGATGACCTCTAGTACACCGATTAATTTGGTCTTTCCTCGAACCGGGACACAGAGAATACTCTCTGTTTCAAATCCAAATATCATGTCCACATCGGGATAAAATCTTGGATCTTCACGGACATCGGACACCCAAACGGGTTTTCCTCGTTTAGCCACCCATCCGGCAATTCCTTTCTCGGCCGAAACCCGAATCTCCCTCAATTTATCTGCCTTTGGTCCTGTGGGGATGGTGAACACCAATTCACCGGTATTCTCATCAAGCAGCATCAGGGTGCTCGCAACGGAATGCAACAAGCGATCTGCATATCTCAAAACACGTGTTAAGACCTCACTCAGATCAAGCGTAGAATTGACAATCGAACTCATCTCTATTGCGAGGCCTAATCTTTTACTATCCAATGACTGATAGACTTCAGCCATTTTTTCCTGTTTTTCTAGGGCCAGCTCGATCTGTTCCATTGTCGCGAATCCCATGTAATTCAATATAATGCCCAACATGGGAGTGGCCTCTTTATGCCTCGGCAGTCCAACTTGGGGAGAAACTTCAATTTGTTGATTTCGGTTTTGGGAGATTCTTTCTCGAGTAATTTCTCTCTGTCTTATGAGCGCTTTCCCAAGGTCCTGTTCGCTGATGTATCCCAGGTCTATTAAAATCTCGCCAATGAATCCTTTAAGTATCATCCCTGCCCTGCCTCATCTTTCATGAATGACCTCATTTAACAGTCTGGAGGACCCGTTGTAATCCACCTTGAAATAATGGAATTTTGTGACCCTGACGGTCACGAAGAGGGTTTAGAAGTTATTTAAGCAACGTCCCGAACTGACACTGTCTGCATCACCCTGCAATGCAATTAAGCTTTTGAAAACAGTTGAGCAATTTATGTGCCAGGGCAGACAGGGTTTATGCACCCTATTTTCTATTATAGTTTCATATGGTTATAGGGTATCAAGCAGAAACAAAAAACATTGTGAAAAAAAATGCCACCTGTGCTAAGAAATAAATTATCACTTAGTGGTAAAAATTTACACACTCAGATTTAGTACCAGTCAGATCCCAATCCAGATAACCCGGAAAAGTAAAACCTTTATCACGAAGGTACGAAAACTCGAAAAAGAAAATATAATAATTTCGTATTTTTCATATTTCGTGTTTTCGTGATTGATTTTTTTTGCCATAAAAAGCACAAACTTCACAATTAAGAAACTAATGGCGTCTTTTAGCTATTCTCTTTTTTTCTTGGTCTTTCGAATCAAGACTTTTTTAACCTGATTTTTTAACATGTCATAATACCTTTCTTTTTCCTCCCAAATGACCGCCGCCGTGCTTTTCCCATCCACTTCACTGTACACCATGCTCCCATGTCGATCTGTCTCATAATCATCACAAATCAATAAATTGGTATCCTTTATTTCATCAATCAACAGTGTAAACAGGGCCGCATAACTTGGACGGGTGTGATCCGCAAAACTTATCAGGATTTCATTATCTCTGTTCAGGACCACGAGGGCATAATCCGTCCTAAAGAAAAATTCGTCATCATAGTATTGTCCTCTTACATAAGCATCTTCATCCTTATAAACCCTTTCCAACACGGCTTCAATTTGATTGGCTATTCTTTGTTTCTTATCGTCCACGCCAGTTGACTTCTTGCCGTTCTCCATGTTTAACCCCTACTCCCGTTAGTCAACTATGCCCCGCACCTTCTCGATGCGCGCTATGATTTCAATTTATTAAGGGAGGCTCGCCACCATTTGAGTGAGAAAAAGATTTGATATTCACATACAGATAGCCTGTCCTGATGAATCCCGATCATGGGGCGGAATTCATGCTGTTCGGCTGAAAGAGACTTTCAAGCTGAAAATCTCGTTCAGCCGGAAAGCCTATACAATGCTGAGATTAGGGTGTTGTTACCTTCACGTCGGGTGCAAAGTGTTTTAGAAGCTCGATTAACTCGGTAGGACCACGTGATTATCGTCATACCCCCCTTGCACCGTCGGAGGATCTTTTTTCCATATATGTTGTTGATATGTTTAACTCAAAATCACAGACCAACGGCGCATGGTCGGATAATTTTATCCGGGGGATATTAAAATCTTCGGTTCGTATTTCCGGGCTATGAAAAATGTAATCGAGTTGTCTCCGCGGGGAGCGGCTGGGATGAGATGGATGTCCCTCGCCGTTCGCAGTTATAAGCCCAGAAGCGGCAAGAAATAGTGCCAGTTCCCGATCACCCCATAATACGTTAAAATCTCCAGCCACAATTACCGGCTTTTTCACATCCTTAATCATTTCAAGAAGACCCTGAAGCTGATACTGGCGATGACGATATTTCAATGAAAGGTGTACCAGAAATATAGTGAAATCCTTCAACTCCAGTTCCAATACGAGACGCTTGACACCTTCACGAAAGTAATGACATTTTTGAGATTCGATCTCCAAGTTTGTCAGGATGGCGTTTCCCTGTTTGTTCAGAACCGGAATTTTCTGCACCATGGATGTGTCGGAGTATTTGGAATGATACATGTGATAATGTTTCAGTTCCCTAGCTATGGTTTCAGCCTGGTTGTTCTTTTCAGAGCGGTATGATCCGCTGTCAACCTCGAGCAGTCCGATTATATCCGGATTCACCGACTTTATGAATTCAACGATATGATTCAGATTACCATTCGTGTTTTTTAAAAAACCACTGTACGGAACCGGGAGATGAAACTGTTTCCCTATTCCCGCCCCGTATCGGATATTGTATAATAGAAATCGCATAATCCCTCGTTTAGCTTATTTTAATATTTTTCCGTTTCGAGAATCGGAATGCAGTATAAATCACTTCTAACCACCAGATACTTCTTTACTTGTTTAGCCACAGTTCCTATTCCGACTTCCAACTCCGAAAACGTTGTTGCCTAGTATATCAGGGCAGACTCAAGATTTCAATGTTGCTGAAAAAAATACAATAACTCCAGTAAGTTAAATATCATCAAAATCCACCCCGAAATTTAATCAAGGTTTTTTGACTCAAAAACCCCTTCCCTGAGTGGGTTCTATCCTAAAACTATGACATGATATATTTAAGCACTTTATTATGAATGTCCATTCATTTTTCCATATTTAAGATTGTCATTTTCCTATAACTCGCAACTATAGGCAATCAAAGTGAAGAAGCCCCGACCGCAGGTCGGAGCTTCTTCTCGCCGCCCGGAGGACGGCACGTTCGCAGGGAGGCAGGTCTCCCTGAGCTAAACGGTGATCTTTACGACAATCAGACCTGCCTGAGCCCGTTTCACTAAAATTTGGGCAGTATCGCCTGATTTAACCTTTTCAATCTGTTCCTTCATCTCATTCGGTGTGTTGACAACCTGACGATTGACCTCTTTGATGACATCGCCTTCTTGAATACCCGCGGTGTGTCCCTTGCCGCCGGGCTTTACGTTGGTCACGAGTACGCCTTTCTCATCTTCAGGAAGGCCCACCTGTTTGGCAGTTTCCGGATCGAGTCTCGTGATCTGGAGTCCAAGTTCTCCCGAGCTCTTTAGACCGACCTTTACCGGTTGGTCCCGATCGACCCGCCTGGCCAACTCTACATAAAGGGTTTTTTCCTTGCCGTCCCTTAGGATCGTGATGGGAATACGCTCACCTACAGGGGAATTGGCAATGGTCCTGGAAAGGTCACGACTGGATACCTTCTTTCCGGCCGCTTCGATGATGATATCATTGGCCTTGATTCCGGCCTTATCGGCTGGATCTCCGTCATACACCTGTGTCACCAGGGCGCCTTTTTGATCTTTCAAATTGTAGTAGGCGGCCAGATCAGGAGTGAGGTCCTGGATGCCGACGCCTAACCAGGCGCGTGTCACTTCGCCCTTGTTTTTCAGCTGCTCTACGATACCTTTGGCCATGTTGATGGGGATGGCGAATCCAACCCCGTTGTTTCCGCCGCTGCGGGACATAATGGCCGTATTGATTCCCACTACTTCACCTTTCAAGTTAACGAGTGGTCCTCCACTGTTGCCGGGGTTGATGGAGGCGTCCGTCTGAATAAAATCATCATAGGGACCGGCGCCGATGACGCGCCCCTTTGCACTGACGATACCGGCCGTTACGGTCTGCTCCAGCCCGAAAGGGCTTCCGACGGCAACCACCCACGTACCGACTCTGAGAGCATCCGAATCTCCCATGGAAAGGGCGGCCAGATCATTCGTCTCATCAATTTTTATCAATGCCAGGTCCGTCTTTGGATCACGACCTACCAACTTCGCCTCGAACTCTTTTCCGTTAGCCAGTTTCACCTTTATCTCATCTGCGTTTTCGATCACATGATTGTTGGTCACAATATAACCTTCACGATCGATGACAAAACCGGAACCCAAACTCTGCTGCTTGTGGTTGCGTTCAGGGCCGCCCTTGGGAAAAGGGTTGGGGAGACCTTCGAAAGGATTTCTGTCGCCAAAAGGGTTTCCAAAAAAATGATCAAATACCGGGCCTCCACCTGCTGTGTTTATCACGGTTCGAATGTTGACCACACCGGGACGAACCGTTTCGGCAAGGTCACTGAAATTCTCCGGAATCATCCGGACAGCACTCTCTTTTGATGCCGTTGCCATCTGAAGACCCGATCCTAAAAGGGCCCCCGCCACCACCAAAACCAACACGTACATCCTAAACCTTTTTCTCTGTCTCATTCTCCTTTACCTCCATGTTTTAGATTTCTCACCATTTCATGACTAATATAAAACATGAAGTTAACAGCAACCTGACCGGAAGATTACAAATTGGTCATGTTTCGGCAGGAATTCTTGATCAATTGCAGGGAATATCCCGAATTCAGAACTGAATACTTGAAATGAATACGAGGAATCAATCCACACTTAATATGGTAGCATGGTCGCGTGATTTATTGTTGTTTATTGAGATTCCGGGTGAGCTGTTCCACGTCGTGGATGGTTCTGATTACGATTGGTTCGCGCCGGTTACGCACCATTAATTCATGGCCCTCAAAAACCGACCCGTCAATGCCTTCCAGCTCTCCCGGACGGGGTATTCTGGCGAAGGAGTGTGGAGAGCATTTGAAACCCTCTACATTGTTGTGTTTGTTGTAATGTACAGATTCCATTGGAATTTTTCAAAAAATATGATAGATATAGTGAAAAAGAAATCCACTCTGTCAACGAAATGAAGGAATTATTGACCTTTGTCGAAAGGGGACTTGAATGCATTCGATGAATAAATCAATGACAATGAATCCAATACTCAAAGGTTTTATGACTCTGCTGGGACTGACCGCACTGCTCTTTGTGTCCGGTTGCACCAACATCGGTCCTTCGACAATAGCCCGTGATCGGTTTGAATATTCAACAGCCATTGCAGATTCGTGGAAGAGAATGATGCTCCTCAATATCGTGAAGCTTCGTTACGGGGACACACCTATCTTT
>PVMS01127228.1_pt1 | contig 14717 bp, 15 predicted proteins | sample 1853461 | NCBI WGS metagenome assembly PVMS01 (sample SAMN08582032, study PRJNA380276) | Marine sediment metagenome, whole genome shotgun sequencing project. | isolation source: ocean sediment barecode stripped | collected 2017 | reverse complement strand
TGTGTGTAGAAAAAATTGCCGGATTGCATGTAGAGCCTATCGACTACGGAAATATTCCGGGCTGTACCTATACCTCTCCAGAGATAGCCAGTGTTGGAATGACCGAAAAACAAGCGAAAGAAGCGGGTTATGAACTTAAAATAGGAAAGTTTCCATTCTCCGCCAATGGCAAAGCTAGTGCCGCCGGAACCAAGGACGGTTTTGTAAAGGTCATCTTTGATGCCAAATACGGCGAATGGTTAGGTTGCCACATGCTTGGTGCCGGTGTAACCGATATGATAGCATTCCAACACTGGCTATCTCTGGAGAGGTATAGGTGCAGCCCGGAATATTTCCGTAGTCGATAGGCTCTACATGCAATCCGGCAATTTTTTCTACACACAAGATCCCTTCAGCAGAAGCTACATGTGCCAGAGCGGGGCCATGAACAATATCCCCAATCGCATAATAACCCGGGATATTGGTCTGATACCAATCATTCACCATGATCTTATCCATATCCTGAACGATCCCAACATCTTCCAATCCGATATTTTCAAGGTTTGAGGTGATACCCACTGCAGACAATATAATTTCCGCTTCAATGATCTCTTCACCTTTTTGAGTTTTGACGGTGGCCTTCACATTTTTGCCTGAAGTATCCACGCTTTCAACAGAAGCGTTGGTCATTACTTTAATACCCGACTTTTTGAAAATACGCTCAAATTGCTTTGAAACATCCTCATCTTCCAGCGGGACCAAACTTGGGAGAAACTCCACTATGGTGACCTCTGTTCCCATGGAACGGTAAAAGTTGGAAAACTCAACACCTATGGCTCCACTTCCCACAACGATCATGCTTTTAGGCTGTTTTTTCAAGGTCATTGCTTCACGATAACCGATCACCTTTTTTCCGTCCTGTGGTAGGCTAGGCAATTCTCGTGAACGCGCACCCGTGGCAATAACAATATGGTCTGCGCTGTATTCTTTACCATCGACTTCAACCTTCTTACCGGGTTTCAGTTTTCCGAAACCATTGATAACATCAATCTTATTCTTCTTCATCAAGAACTGAACTCCTTTACTCATACCATCTGCCACACTGCGACTTCTTTCCACTACTTTTCCGAAGTCATTATCTGCACCCTTTACGGTCAGCCCATAATCTTCTGCATGTTTTAGATATTCAAAAACTTGAGCACTTTTTAAAAGCGCTTTGGTGGGAATACACCCCCAGTTCAGGCAAACACCGCCCAGGCTTTCCTTTTCAATTACAGCTGTTTTCAGACCTAATTGGGAAGCCCGAATAGCAGCTACATAACCGCCGGGTCCACTCCCTAAAACTATGATATCGTATTTACTCATTTCGTAATGGTATTGAGTTGTTTTTGAAGTAGCGAATTTACGAAATGTAAGTCGAAAGAAATAAAAAAGCACCAAAAATCAAATGTCAGATATTACTAAAAATCAACATAGAAATTTGATGCCTGGGATTTGGGAATTCTATCCTTTATACTTTTATCAAAACATATCCCCTGCTGGTTTTGCGATAGTGTTTTCCACCCCAATAATGGTAACGGTGTCCTTTTACAACTACGATCTTATGGTTTCGAGGCGCTTTATGAACTACAACAACTTTGGTCGAAGGAGCTGTAGTGACTACTCTTGAGGCACAGGATGTAAGTGCCAACGCAACTATCGCAAACACAAAAAAGATACTTTTTCATGATCGTAAAATTTATGGGTTTACAATTTTGACAGAAAATGTACCGAAAGGTTTAATATTATTTATTCAGAAAGTCTACCGATAATGAATTCACACAATAGCGTTGTCCGGTTTTTGTCGGGCCATCGTTAAAAACGTGACCCAAATGACTCCCACAATTTGCGCAAAGAATTTCTGTGCGAATAGTTCCGAAGGAAGTGTCTTTCACATATTCCACCGAACCTTTAATTGATTCGTCAAAAGAGGGCCAGCCACAGTCACTTTGAAATTTATTATTACTTTCAAAGAGGGGAGTGGCACAAGCGCCACATTTGTAAGTGCCGTCTTCATAATTAAGATTATACTCGCCTGTAAATGGTCTTTCAGTTCCCTTTTTCCGAAGAATGGCATAGCGTTCTTCGCCGAGCTCCGCCAACCATTCTTTTTCGGATTTATGTATGGGGTATTTACTCATTTTCAGGAATGAATCGAAGGGCCGCTCCATTGATACAATGGCGTTTCCCAGTAGTCTCTCCTGGGCCGTCATCAAAAACGTGACCCAGGTGGCCTCCACAAATCGCACAGTGTTCTTCGGTGCGAGGGTACCCAGTTTTATAATCTGTGGTAAATTCGACATTGCCTTTTACCTCCCGGTCAAAACTAGGCCAACCTGTACCGCTGTCAAACTTATATTCACCCTTGAATAAAGGCGTATTGCAAGCGACGCATATATAGGTCCCTTTTGAATAGTTTTTGTTGAGATCACTGGAAAAGGGTCGTTCTGTACCTTCCTCCCGGAGTATAATATATTGCAAAGCCGTGAGCTGTGCCTTCCATTCCGCTTCTGTTTTGGTCACCGGAAATGCCCTGTCTTCTTTTTTGTTCTGAGCTTTGCTGTTACAGCTAAATAATACAGCACATAAAAGTAAGATACTTATTTGCTTCATCTTTCAATTTTTTAAAAGTACTAAGGCCTATGTCGGTTTCAGTTTTAATAGTTCAATTTCCTAAAAATACGAAATCGCCCGAATTCATGATCTGCTCCATTGTTAAATTTGCATCAGCAAATTCAGAAGGCACTATGGCGATACGAAAAACTTGGTCGATCGTAAAACCACTTCCTAACGTGGATAGATCCACATCACCCTGTAAAAATAACAGGACATCAATAAAGGTATGGTTAAAGGTATACTGAAATGACCCACCACCATCTAAATAGATAGTCTGCGGCAATTGACTCCATACATCAATGGTACCACCGGTTCCATCCGGTATAACATCCTCCAGCCAATAGACTAAAATCACATCACTTTCAAAAACTTCAACATTGGACGGGATAGTGACCAATTGACTAAATTCATTTCCAGCAGTAAAATTGACGGTTACTTCAAAAACTTGTCCAAGAATGTTGATCCCCGGCGCACCCGGAGGTCCAGTATCGCCTTGACAGGAAGAAAAGATCAACGAACCGGTAATTGCGAATAGTAAGAATATATTTTTCATAAGTTAAAATTTTGATACAGAATTATGTCAATCAAAATTCGTTCCAATTTTTATTTTGAGGGAATCGATTTGTCATTAATCTGCTGTTAGTTCCTTTTTCAAAATTTAAAATTATATGGCTATCTTTATGACATAATTTTCAACAACTATAGAATGAAGTTTAAGAAGACCATCTCACTGCTCGCCATATTTATAATAATTATGAGTTGCAGTACCAATCCATTTACCGGAAAGAAAACCCTGGCATTGGTACCCAATTCACAACTATTCCCTATGTCATTTCAGGAGTACAATTCGTTTTTGAAAGAACATAAGGTTGTAAGAGGGACCAAAGAAGCTCAAATGATAACCAATGTAGGTAGAAAGATCGCAGTAGCTTCCGAAAGATGGCTTACGGCAAACGGCTATGCAGGATATTTAAAAGATTATAAATGGGAATACAATCTGGTGAACGATCCTACAGTGAATGCCTGGTGTATGCCCGGTGGAAAAATTGTTTTTTATACAGGTATTTTACCTATAGCCAAGGGTGAAGTGGGGATAGCGGCCATTATGGGGCACGAAGTTGCACATGCCTTGGCTAATCATGGTCAGCAGCGTATGAGTGCGGGACAACTACAGGCACTGGGAGCGGTGGCAGGAAATGTAGCTTTGAGTAATGATCCGGAGAATCGGGAGATTTTCAATCAGGCCTACGGAATAGGAAGTACGGTAGGAGTAATGTTGCCATTTAGTAGAAATCATGAAAGCGAGGCTGATCGAATAGGGTTGACATTGATGGCCATCGCAGGATATGATCCCATTGAAGCTGCTAACTTATGGAGACGAATGAAAGCCAACTCCGGCGGACAAGCACCACCGGAATTTTTAAGCACACACCCATCAAGCGATACGCGCATAAAAAATATTACTGAATGGGCACCGCAGGCAAGAACGGAGGCGAAAAAATTTGGGGTTACCAAATTCAAAAGATAATAAACTAGCTTGAGAATAAAAGCTGCCTTTGGAGTAGCTTTTTTTTATGTGAACATGGCATATTTACCAAAGGGAAATAAGAAACTATTGAATGCCTGGGCGTTTTATGATTGGGCAAACTCAGTGTACAGCCTGGTGATCGCTTCAGCAGTGTTTCCTATATTCTACGGAACCTTGACACTGGTCAAAGACGAGCAGGGGAATATTCTTGATGACACTGTTACCTTTCTTGGATTTGACTTCAACAACGATACCTTGATCAGTTTGGTGACCGGGAGCGCTTTCCTGGTGGTGTCTTTTTTAAGTCCGCTGTTGAGTGGAATCGCAGATTATGTTGGAAACAAGAAGATCTTTATGAAATTCTTCTGTTACCTGGGAGCCGTTTCTTGTATTGGGTTGTATTGGTTTTCTATGGATTATTTATGGTTTGGATTGTTGTGTTATTTTTTAGCACTTATTGGTTTTTGGTCCAGTTTGGTTTTCTATAATTCATATTTACCGGATATCGCCTTTCATGAACAACAAGATAGAATAAGTGCTAAAGGATATTCTATGGGTTATATAGGCAGTGTTATCCTGTTGCTCCTTTGCCTTGCCATGATATTGATGTATGACACCTTTGGTTTTGAAGATAAAGGGACGCCTACACGTTTGTCATTTATACTTACCGGAATTTGGTGGATCGTTTTTAGTCAATACACCTATTATTACCTTCCGAAGGGAAAGAAAGAACAAAAATTCACAAGAGATCTATTGTTCAATGGATTTCAGGAACTTAAAATGATCTGGGATAAGCTTAAGCACAATCTTCGCTTAAAACGCTTCCTAACCGCATTTTTTGTTTATAGTATGGCCGTGCAGACCATTATGTTGGTAGCTACTTATTTCGGGATCGAAGAACTGGACTGGGGAGATGCCGATTCCACTACGGGATTGATCGTAAGCATATTATTAATTCAACTGGTGGCTATTTTAGGAGCCTTCTTAACATCTCTTTCTTCGGCGAAATTCGGTAATATTCAAACATTGATAGGCCTGAATTTTATCTGGATCGCCATTTGCGTATATGCATATACCATTACATCACCCTCGCAATTTTACGTTACTGCGTCAGCTGTTGGGTTTGTGATGGGTGGAATTCAATCGTTGTCCCGTTCCACCTATTCTAAATTTCTTCCTGAAGATGCAGTAGACACCACCTCTTATTTTAGTTTTTACGATGTATCAGAAAAAATTGGGATCGTAATAGGGATGTTCAGTTATGGCTATGTGGCTCAGGTTACCGGAAGCATTCGATATGCCATACTTTTCTTGATATTGTTTTTTGTGATAGGTTTGCTTTTACTATTTAGGGTACCAAGAAATAGTTAGCATTAAACAATTTTTCTTTATGTTTGCGTTTACCTAAGCAAACTACTTACTTATGAAAAAGACACAATTACTCAATTGGATGCTCTTTGCCCTTTTAGCATTCACATTCTCTGCTTGTGAAAATGAACCCTTGGAAGGTCAGTTTGTGACTGACGATGGCGATGTAAGCGCTGACGATGGGCAATTTGTAGCAAAAATAGACGGCGTTACTTTTCTCGCCGAAACCACCGATAATGTATACAATCCGGACTCGGGTGCCTTGGTCATCTCAGGGACGAAACAAGACGGAGAATCTATAGTCATCGCGATAAACAATGCTGGAGTGGGAACATTCGATCTTACGACAGTGGCTGGAACATCCAACAGCGGATCCTATTTCCCGGCAGGTACTATTTTAAATCCTTATTTATCTATTGGTGCCGCAGGTGGTTCGGGGGAATTGACCATTACTGAATTTGACCTTGACAATCTTACGGTCTCGGGCACTTTCAGTATCAATGGAGTTCGCCCGCAATTGGACAGTGACGGAAACCCGGTCCTTGATGGTGAAGGAAATATTGTTTATGAAGGCGTTGCTATTTCAGAAGGTAGTTTTAATGCCATTCCTTTAACATTAGATACTTCCGGTGGGGGAGGCGGAGTAGATCCCGAAGCCGCTTTCTTTGCGCTGGTCAATGGAGTTGAATTCGAGGACATCAGCTTTACAGCAAAACAGGTAGTTGTTGGAGGAGAACCCATGGTTAATTTGATCGCTACCAACGAAGCTGGCGCATCCATACGTATTGATATCCCCGAAGGACTGGGAATTGGAACTTTTAACTTTGTAGACCCGATCTCTGATGGGACCAAACTCATAGCGATATACAACGATGGTGGTGGAAATACACTTACATCTGAATCAGGCTCAATTACCATTACCGAATTTGGAAGTATTACCGGGAAACTCGCCGCGACGTTCATGTTCGTGGGAACCGATCCTTTAGATCCTTCGAATACAACAACGGTTCAGGTGACGGAAGGTAGTTTTAATATAGATTATATCGATAGTTCCGGAGGGATAGAGGATTCATTCTCTGCTGAAATTGATATGGTTGAATACAATCCTACGAGTATTACTATAACACAGGCTCCTTTTATGAATACAACGATCATCTCTATCACTACGGTTGATGATCTCAGCAACCAAAGCTTAACGATCTCTTTCCCTATCGACATTGAGGTAGGTTCTCATAGCATGACTACGGAGTTCGTTGATGGAACAGAGTCCGTTGGTCTGTATAATCCGGATATTGGAAATTCAATTTTATTTGCATCCAGCCCGGGAATTCTTAACATAGGCAGTTATGAATTGAGCAGTGGGATCGTAGAGGCGACATTTAGCTTCACGGCGATCGACCCCGCAGGGAACAATTCGACCGAGTATGCCATTACGAACGGCCAATTCATCGTTACGATTCAATAAATAATGTTATTTCATAAAAAAAGCCGCTATTTGAAGCGGCTTTTTTTTATGTACGATCACGGTTAATAAGAATCAATATCTCCGGAACCCGATGTTTTGGTGTCCTTGTGCTCGGGATTTCCTTTATAAGAAATATCTCCGGAACCATTTACTCTTGCTTTTATGCTGTTTTTCGCAACCACTTTAATGTCTCCTGAGCCGGATACACTAGCCTCGGTATTTTGCGAACTTAGCCCAAATCCCTTAAAATCACCGCTACCCGAGATGCTTACTTCGAGGTCACGCGTGGTTCCACTTAGTTTCATATCTCCTGAACCGGTTATCTTGGCCTTCAAAGTATTAGCCTCAACATCGAGAACAATGTCTCCAGAACCGGTAATATACACTTTAAGGTTGTCTGCTTTCACCGTATCCTTGCAATCAATATCTCCTGAACCTACCAGGGATATTTTTGATACGTCTTTATAAGGGACTGTAACATGAACTCCTTTTTTGGTTTTTAAATAGGTGTTCTTTTTGGTTTTAATCACAAGCTTATTGTCTTTTACTTCCACAATAATGTATTCGTGCAGGTTGTCGTCTGTGGTCACTGTAATGTTACCTTCAGCTCCTTTCTGTAAGTGGATATCCATAGACCCTACACCTTCAATGGCGTCATAGTCGGCCGTATTTACTGTTTTGGTAGTTACGTTTCCGTTGCCTGCTACTTTTTTATTTCCCCATTGAGCGTGGCTTTCAGAAACACCTATAAAAGTAAGGGTAATTGCTAATGTTAAAGTTATAATGTTTTTCATGATTTATGTTTTGTTATTTAGTTTTTTCCAGGGATACTTTCCCGTAATTGGATTTAATATTAATTGTTTTACCCGAGTTTTTATTTCCATGGTAACCGCTGTAAAATTTATTGGAATGGTCCTCGGAAGTATTCATTATTTCCAGGTCTTCTATACCTATAGCCGAGCAATATGTCAAATCAATCGCAAAGTCAAAATGATAATCGTTGTCAAAGCCAAGCGAAATTCCGGCATAGTCCGATCTGATCGTAATGTCACCGGCGGTACTTGTTATTCTTTCAACTGTTATAGACCCCTTATCTGTATTTACATTCAATTCGCCAGATAATACTCCAACACGTAAAGGTGTATAATCTCCTCTCCCTATGATCTTACCAACTTTTCCAATTTTAATTTTTCCATAGTCACTATTGTAATTAAGATCTGCTACTTCGGTAACTTCGGCTTTAGTATAATCAGCATTCAATTCCAGTCGTTCCGTTTTATCCAGCAGAAACCCAGAATAGTCTGCGTTTATTTTTCCACTTTTCATAAATCCAATGGTAGAATTTTGGCTATAATCGAAATTCAAGGTATTATTTTCGGCATTCAAGGATCCAATATTGATCTGCCCATAATCGCAACTGATTTTGGCATTGCCATTAAGATCATTAATACTTATGGCTCCATAGTTGTTACTAAGATCGACACTGTTCGTGACCGGGAGTTTAATAGTATAATTTATTTCCATACTTATGTTGTTCTTGCTTTTCCCCCACAAACTCCAGGATGATCCTTTCTTGCCCTTAAAAATAGTTTTGGCAATTACCTTAGAGGCGGTACCACTGAACTCGACATTTATTTCATCCAGCTTCTTTTGAACCTTCTCTTCGTTATCTCCGTTGGTTGTGATCACCACTTCTATAACGGTTCGGTTTTCGTTCCAGGTAATTATGTCAATATTTCCGTAGCGATTGGCTACTACCAACGCTGCTTCTGCATTGACGACATATTCTTTATTGATTGTTTTTGTTTTGGTATATTTTCCTTTGAACTTCGGATTTTCGTTGGCAAACACCAACACCGGCAGTACTAAAAGGACGATGAGTATTTTAAATTGTAGTTTCATTTTTATTTGCTTTAAGTGTTTTAATTTCTTCTATTGTTCTGGTCACTTGTTGAAGTAATTCAATTCTATTTTGAAAATTGGTGATCATGGCAGCAATAACTCTTTTGTCATTCCCACTATTCACCAGATCGATCTTTAGACGATCGTATTTGCTTTCTAGATCCGCCAATCGACCTAAAGTATCATGGATCAATAATTCGGTGTCTTCATTTTCGAAACTCTTTAGAGTTTCCAGTTCCGCATTAATAACCGTGGTAAAAAAAGACTGGGTTTCCTCCATTTTTGGTGAAACACTCGCTAAGCCACCAACTTCCGGTTCATAATTTTGAATGAAGAGTCCGGCGGTGATCAAAAGGAGCACTGAGGCCGCAATTGAAAGCGGTTTCCACCATGTCTTAAAGATCGGGCTCGACCCGAGCTTCGAATCGCTATTATGTGCTTCGAGTTTTGCTAAAAATCTTTTTTGATGATCGGCAGGAGATTCGTTGGTATCGAATGTGCCTTCCAATCGCTCAAATAATCGATCTATAGAGTCTTTTTGTATCATTTGGTCGTATTTATTGTTATTTAAATGTCATCGTAATTCGTAATGAAAGGATTGATCCATATCAATATATTTCTTTGGCTCCTTTCATATAGCCACCGTCATTAATTTTTTACGCAGACTTTCTTTGGCCCGGGAAATCAGGGTTCGACAATTGGCATAACTTATCTCCAGGATCTCACATATCTCTTCGTAATCATATCCTTCGATAAAATGAAGAGTTAATATGTCTTTATAACTATCGTGAAGACTTTTCAAGCATTCCATAAGCTGAGTTGATCTCACTTCCGAATAATCGTCATTTGCATATTCCTGATCTTCTTCAGCTTCATCGGCAATATTCTCTTCAGAAACTTCTACGAACCGTTGTGATTTTCGGTATTCAACAATACTATTATTGATCACGATTCGCTTTAACCATGAACCAAAGGATGCTGTTCCCTTGAAATTATCGAGCTTGCTAAAAGCCGTGATAAACGATTCCTGCGTCACATCTTCAGCCGCCGCAGTATTCTTCACAATACGAAAAGCTGTGTTATACATGGCTTTTTGATAGCGGTTGTACACTTCCAATTGAGCCAATTGATTTCCATCTTGACAAAGAGCGAGTAACGATTCTATATTTATCTGGGTTAGTGTCAAAAAAAACTAGATGGTTTATGGTAGAGATGTCTCAGATTACTAATTGTTACACTTAATGTTGAAATAATCCGAAACACGAGTGCTATGAGGTCCTGTCCATAAGTATTATACTGTCAGGACACTTTATTTACGCTTAATTGACAAAGGTTGCTAACTGGCATAACAATTGACTTTATAAGGTAGAAAGATCTCCTAAAAGCGTTGCTTTTAAGGGTTTTACTGAAAAATATAAAGATAACACTAAATAGAAGACATTGTAATTCATTATTTTTATGACAGAATGTCTCACTTCAATATATGGCTAAATCCAAATTAACTACTCTGGACAGTTTGTCATTTCAGGATTTGAATGAAGATGCGGAATTAATTCCGTTAATGACTCCTGAAGATGAAGATGCGATGGCAAAGGAAAAATTGCCGGAGACATTACCTATACTTCCGCTTAAGAATACCGTTCTATTTCCCGGGGTGGTAATTCCCATTACCGCCGGCCGAGATAAATCCATCAAACTCATTAACGAAACCAACAAAGGGAGTAAAGAGATCGGTGTGGTTTCGCAAAAGGACGAAACTAAAGAAGATCCGGAGCTGGCTGATATCAATATTGTGGGAACGGTCGCACGGATCCTTCGGGTACTCAAAATGCCCGACGGAAATACCACGGTGATCATTCAGGGTAAAAAACGTTTTGAAGTTTCACAAATGGTGACTACAGAGCCTTATCTAACCGCCACCATCAATGAAGTGGCCGAGGCCCGCCCTGCGCGAGATAATAAGGAGTTTGCCGTTATCATAGACTCTATCAAGGAACTGGCTTTGGATATAATAAATGAAAGTCCGAATATCCCCTCCGATGCCGCCTTTGCCATCAAAAATATTGAGAGTAATTCATTCCTCATCAATTTTGTGTCCTCAAATTTGAACATTTCCGTAGCGGAAAAACAAAAGCTTTTAGAGATCAATGACCTGAAGGAGCGGGCACTAGAGACCCTTCGATATATGAATATCGAATTGCAAAAACTGTCATTAAAAATGGATATTAGATCCAGGGTGGAGACGGATATCAATAAGCAGCAGCGTGAATATTTTCTTCAGCAGCAAATGAAGACCATTCAGGAGGAATTGGGTGGATCTTCTTATGAAGCCGAAATTGAAGAAATGCGTGCTCGTTCTAAGAAGAAAAAATGGAGCGAAGAAGTTGCCAAACATTTTGAGAAAGAATTGGCTAAGATCATGCGTATGAACCCACAGGTGGCGGAATTCAGCATCCAAAGTAACTATTTGGACCTGTTATTGGAGTTGCCCTGGAACGAATATAGCAAGGACAAATTCGACCTGAAACGAGCCCGGAAGATCCTGGATCGCGATCATTACGGATTGGATGATGTTAAACAACGAATTATTGAATACCTGGCCGTTCTGAAGCTTCGCAACGATATGAAATCGCCCATCCTCTGTTTGTATGGACCTCCGGGAGTGGGTAAAACTTCCTTGGGAAAATCTATTGCCGAGGCGTTAGGCCGTAAGTATGTGCGTATGTCATTAGGAGGTTTACGTGATGAGGCTGAAATTCGTGGGCACCGCAAGACCTATATAGGCGCGATGCCGGGACGAATCGTGCAAAGTATTAAGAAAGCAGGGACAAGCAACCCGGTGTTTGTATTGGATGAGATCGATAAACTATCGGTAGGGAGTCAGGGAGACCCTTCATCGGCCATGCTCGAGGTATTGGACCCGGAACAGAACAACTCATTTTACGACAATTTTTTAGAATTGGGTTATGATCTGTCCAAGGTGATGTTTATATCCACTGCCAATAGCCTGGGGTCTATTCCACATGCGCTTCGCGACCGTATGGAGATCATCAATGTTTCGGGATATACGATCGAAGAAAAAGTAGAGATTGCAAAACGACATTTACTTCCGAAACAATTGGAAGAACATGGTTTAACTAATAAAGACCTTAAAATTGCCAAGCCACAATTGGAAAAGATCGTCGAAGGCTATACTCGTGAAAGTGGGGTGCGTACACTGGAGAAGCAAGTGGCTAAGATGGTTCGTTATGCCGCTATGAACATTGCTATGGAGGAGAAGTATGAAACAAAAGTGACCAATCAAATAATCATCGATGTGTTGGGTGCACCGAAATTGGAAAGGGATAAATATGAAAATAATGAAGTTGCCGGTGTCGTAACGGGTTTAGCCTGGACAAGAGTAGGTGGGGATATCCTTTTTATCGAATCGGCCTTATCCAAAGGCAAAGGATCGCTGACCATGACCGGAAACCTGGGGAAAGTGATGAAAGAATCGGCGACTATCGCTTTGGAATTCATTAAATCCAATGCAAACAAACTTGGCATCAACCCGGAGATCTTTGAAAAATACAACGTTCATATCCATGTACCCGAGGGTGCCACACCAAAAGATGGTCCCAGTGCAGGAATAACAATGTTAACCTCTCTGGTTTCCCTCTTCACACAAAGAAAGGTAAAGAAAAGCCTCGCCATGACGGGAGAGATAACCCTAAGAGGGAAAGTGCTTCCGGTGGGAGGGATCAAGGAAAAAATATTAGCTGCAAAACGAGCACGAATCAAAGAAATCCTTCTCTGCGAAGACAACCGTCGAGATATTGAAGAGATAAAGCCTGAATATTTGAAAGGATTGACCTTCCATTACGTTAAGGAGATGAGTGATGTGCTGGATCTGGCGGTGACTAAACAAAAGGTAAAGAATGCAAAAACACTCGATATTCTGGCTTCATAGGATCTCTCAACGCTTTATAAGTTATAATCTTCGAACTTGAGGACTGAAACCTTTTACGCTTACCAAAAATAATTTATCATTGTACTCGTTTATCTTTTCAAGGAAAGACATTCCAATTTAATGATTCAAAAGCTCGTCTTTTTATATGCCCTTTTATTTGCTACCTCTACTTATGCGCAGGTGGGGGGAAGATCGACCTATCAATTTCTAAATCTCTTAAACTCTCCGCGTCAAGCAGCATTGGGAGGTAAGGTGGTGACCAACTATGACTATGATCCCACACAGGCGTTATTCAATCCGGCAAGTATCAATCCGGCAATGGACAATCAGTTATCTCTTAATTTTGTCGATTATTTAGGGGATGTATCTTATGGCACTGCCTCCTATGCCTACCTTTGGGACCGTCGCACCCAGGTGCTGCACATGGGGGTCACCTATATCAATTACGGAAAATTTGACGGCTATGATGAACAAGGAAATGAAACCGGCAGTTTTAGCGGTGGAGAAGTTGCCCTGTCTTTTGGACATGCCCGAAATATAGCCTTTACCAATTTCCACATAGGAGGAAACCTTAAATTCATATCCTCCCAGCTCGAACAATATTCTTCCTTTGGAGTAGCTGCCGATCTAGCGCTGATGTATGTTTACGAAGCATGGGATCTCCACATTACCGCAGTTGCCCGGAATATAGGGACACAAATAACCCCTTATGAAGACACCTATGAAAAACTTCCGTTTGAGGTAATTTTAGGAATTTCACAAACACTGCAAAATGTCCCCATTCGCTGGCATTTTACCCTGGAGAATATGCAGCGTTGGGAGGTGGCTTTTGCCAATCCCAACAGGGACGAGAACGATCTGGAGGGCAACACGAATTCTGAAAAGATCAGCTTTACTGACCATGCATTTCGACATATGATCTTCGGGATCGAGCTGTTTCCTAACAAAGGATTCAATATTCGTTTAGGTTATAATGTGCGCCGGGCAGAGGAATTGCGTATTATTGAGCAACGGTCGTTTGCAGGAATAAGCGCTGGATTTTCGATCAAACTCAATAAATTACGTTTGAGCTATTCCTACTCTAAATTCAGTAGCGCGGCGGCTTCTAACTATTTTGGATTGAATATAAATTTGCAATAATGCGAACCATTACAATTGCCATTGACGGTTTCTCTTCTACGGGTAAAAGTACCTTGGGTAAGCAATTGGCCAATTATTTGGACTATGTGTTTGTCGATTCCGGCGCCATGTATCGAGCGGTTACCTTATATGGACTTCGGAAGGGGTTCATTTCTGAAACCGGTTTTGATAAGGAAGAGTTGATAGCCTCCTTATCTGAAATTTCTCTGGAGTTTGTAAATAATTCAGAAGGAATTGCCGAGATACATCTCAATGGTGAAAATGTAGAAAAGGAGATCCGCACTTTGATAGTCTCTGATTATGTGAGTCCGGTTGCCACCCTTTCCGAAGTACGAAAAAAACTGGTCGGACTCCAACGGAAAATAGGTGAGGGGCGGGGAGTTGTGATGGATGGCCGCGATATTGGAACCGTGGTAATGCCCGATGCCGATCTGAAGATATTCATGAATGCTTCCCGCGAAGTAAGAGCCCGGCGGCGTTATGACGAGTTGGTGCAGAGAGGCGAGGCCATTTCTTATGAGCAAGTCCTGGAAAACGTAACGGAGCGTGATAATATCGACTCTACACGTCAAATCTCACCTTTAAAACAGGCGGATGATGCTATTGTGATCGATAATAGCGAGATGAATATAGCCGATCAATTCCATTTGATACTGCAGTTGGCAAAAGATAGGATCGCTGGTAGGGTTTAAAGCGTAAGTACTTCAAAATTAGCATCCAAGAATTCTTAT
>PVMS01043558.1_pt1 | contig 14717 bp, 11 predicted proteins | sample 1853461 | NCBI WGS metagenome assembly PVMS01 (sample SAMN08582032, study PRJNA380276) | Marine sediment metagenome, whole genome shotgun sequencing project. | isolation source: ocean sediment barecode stripped | collected 2017 | reverse complement strand
GAGCTACCGCCACAGCCTGATCTGCCGCCGGGGTTATCGTCTAACTATTTTCACGATCACGTCACACCGGGAACCACGATTCGAGCGATGTCACCACGTGGCAAGTTCACGCTGGATGAGTCAAGTACCCGGCCGATCGTATTGATCAGCGGCGGAGTCGGTATTACACCCATGATCAGCATGCTGGAGGAATTAGCCGGCGAGAGCGCCGGTTGCGGTTGCAGCCGGCAAGTCTGGTTCGTGCACGGCGCTCTCAACAGCAAGGTACAGGCTTTTGGCACGCACCTTCGCAGCCTTGCGGCAAACTGGTCGTGTTTGAACTTACATATCCGTTACAGCGCCCCATCGGACGACGATGTCGAAGGTGAAGATTACGACAGCACGGGTTACGTCGACATCGAGTTGCTTAAGTCTCTGTTGCCATTCGATGACTACGAGTTCTACCTGTGCGGGCCACCGCCCTTCATGGAGTCTGTGTACCACGGCTTGAAATCGTTAAGCGTTGCCGACCAGCGGATTCATTATGAGTTTTTCGGTCCCGGGGCGACGTTAAAGCAGGAGAGCCCGAGCGAAGCCGGTGATCTGGCAGAAAGACTTGGCGCGCGTGCATCGGTCGCAGTCAAGTTTGCTCGCTCAGGAATCGAAGCCACGTGGGAGCCCTCGAAGGGCACGTTGCTCGACCTGGCGGAGTCGGAGGGCTTGCAGCCTGCTTACAGTTGCCGGTCAGGAATATGTCAGACCTGTACAACCACGGTCGTGAGCGGCGATGTCGATTATCTCGAGCCACCGATGACGCCGCCGGGCGAGGGTCAGGCGCTGATTTGCAGCGCCTATCCTCGATCGGGAGCGACTACTGACGACATGGGTAACGGCATCGTCCTTGATCTGTGAGAAGTAACAGGGGCCCTTCGTACATGGCCGGCCTGCGCATGGCACGCGGGCTTTGGACAGGCGGATGATGCGATAGGTTCAGGCGCGACGATCAGATGCGCACCACTTGGGCCTTCCCACCGTGCACACGTTCCTGCCACTCGGTACGCCGGCTGGCCGGTAACACCTGCACCGCCGTGACCTTGTACTCGGGACAATTCGTTGCCCAGTCACTGAATTCTGTCGTGACGATGTTGGCACCGGTCTCGGGATGATGAAACGTCGTATAGACCACGCCCGGCGGGACGCGATCGGTGAGCGTCGCATGCAGCGTGGTCTCCCCTTTGCGACTGCTGACGGCCACGAGGCCGCCCTCCACGATGCCGCGCAATTCCGCGTCGTGGGGATGCACTTCCAGTACGTCCTCGGGCGACCAGATGGAATTCGGCGTGCGCCGCGTCTGGGCACCGACGTTGTACTGAGACAGGATGCGACCCGTCGTCAGGATCAGCGGGAAACGACGCGTCGTGCGCTCTTCGGTGGGCACGAACTCGGTTGGGAAAAACTTACCCTTGCCGCGCACGAACTGATCGATGTGCATGACCGGCGTGCCAAGCGGTGCGGCTTCGTTGCACGGCCACTGCACGCTGCCGACCGCGTCGAGGTGATCGAACGACACGCCGGAGAACGTCGGTGTCAGTGCAGCGATTTCATCCATGATTTCGGCGGCATTGGCATAGTTCATCGGATAACCCATCGCGTTCGCCAGCGCCTGGGTGACCTCCCATTCCGCCATGCCGGTCTGCGACGGCATGACCGGGCGGACGCGATTGATTCGCCGCTCCGCGTTTGTGAACGTGCCGTCTTTCTCCAGGAATGAAGTACCCGGCAGGAACACGTGAGCGAAGCGACACGTCTCGTTCAGGAACAAATCCTGCACGACGACGCAGTCCATCGAGTCGAGCGCGGCCTCGACGTGCTGTGTATTCGGGTCCGACTGCGCGAGATCCTCACCCTGGATATACATGCCGCGATACTCGCCGGCGATCGCGGCATCGAACATGTTCGGGATTCGCAGCCCGGGTTCGGCATCGAGTTCGACCTGCCACGCGGCTTCGAACGTGCCGCGCACGGTGTCGTCGGTGACCGGTCGGTAGCCGGGCAGCTCGTGCGGGAACGAACCCATGTCGCAGGAGCCCTGCACGTTATTCTGGCCGCGCAGCGGGTTGACGCCGACACCCATGAAACCGATGTTGCCGGTCGCCATCGCAATGTTGGCCATACCCATGACCATCGTCGAGCCCTGGCTGTGTTCGGTCACACCAAGGCCGTAATAGATCGCGGAACGTGGGCCGCCGGCATACAGCCGCGCGGCCGCGCGGATCTGCTGCGCATCAACACCGGTGACCTTGGCGACAGCTTCCGGCGAGTTCTCCGGGCGCTGAACGAACTCACGCCATTCGGCGAATGATTCCGGATCGCAACGCGCGACGACGTATTCCTCATCGACATAGCCTTCGGTCACGACGACGTGGGCAAACGCATTGATCATTGCGACGTTGGTGCCGGGCAACAACTGCAGGTGATGCCGGGCCTCGACGTGCGGCGAACGCACGAGGTCGATACCGCGCGGATCGATTACGATCAGCCTGGCGCCTTCGCGCAGACGACGCTTCATCTGTGACGCAAAGACCGGGTGTGCCTCGGTCAGGTTCGCACCGATAACTACGATGACGTCGGCCTCCCGGACGCTGTCGAAATGCTGCGTACCGGCCGATGTACCGAGCGTTTGCTTCAGGCCGTAGCCGGTCGGCGAATGGCAGACGCGTGCGCAGGTATCGACGTTATTGTTTTTAAAACCGGCACGGATCAGCTTCTGCACCACCCAGACTTCCTCGTTGGTGCAACGTGACGAGGTGATGCCGCCGATCGACTTGCGCCCATATTCCGCCTGGATCGTTTCAAAACGATTCGCCGTGAACGCGATCGCCTCGTCCCACTCGACTTCCCGCCATACGTCGCTGGTCTTGTCGCGAATCAGCGGTTTGAGCACGCGGTCCGGATGCGTCGCGTAACCGAACGCAAACCGGCCCTTGACGCAGCTATGCCCGTGATTCGCCTGACCATCCCGATACGGCACCATGCGCACCAGCTGGTTGCCTTTCATCTCCGCCTTGAACGAGCAACCGACACCGCAATAAGCACAGGTCGTAATGACACTGTGTTCCGGCTGCCCGTGCTCGATAACGGACTTCTCCATTAACGTCGCCGTCGGACAAACCTGCACGCAGGCACCGCACGATACGCATTCGGAATCGAGGAAGTTCTCGCCGGGACCGGTCGAGACCTTCGAGTCGAAACCACGGCCTTCAATGGTCAGGGCGAACGTGCCCTGCACTTCGTCACATGCCCGCACACATCGCGAACAGACGATGCACTTCGATGGGTCGAACGAGAAATACGGGTTGCTGGAATCCACTTCGAGATCGAGATGATTTTCACCGTCGAAGCCGTAGCGCACCTCACGCAAACCGACCGCGCCGGCCATGTCCTGCAGTTCGCAGTCGCCGTTGGCTGAGCAGGTCAGGCAATCCAGCGGATGATCCGAGATGTAAAGTTCCATGACGCCGCGGCGTACCTTTGCCAGCCGTTCGGTCTGGGTGCGCACCGCCATACCCTCGCCGACGGGCGTCGAGCACGAGGCCGGCATGCCTTGCTGCCCTTCGATCTCGACGAGGCACAGGCGGCAGGAGCCGAATGCGTTCAGTGAATCCGTCGAGCAGAGCTTCGGAATACTGATGCCGGTCTCGGCGGCGGCGCGCATCACGGAGGTGCCCTCCGCGACCTGGATGGGCATACCGTCGATAGTCAGGCTGACGAGTCCCTGGAGGGTGCTCTCCGGGGTCCCAAAATCCTTTTCCTTGCTCGCTACCACGTTATGTTCTCGCTCAGGCGACCGGTCGGCGAAAATCCTCGCCGAAATACTTGACGGCGCTGCGCACCGGATTCGGCGTCATCGTGCCCATCGCGCACAATGAAGCATTCACCATTGTCTCGCATAAATCCGCAAGAAGTTCGAAATTCCGCCCGGTCTCTTCGGTGCGCTGCGAATCTCGTTCGGCGATGATCCGATCGAGCAATTCGACGCCGCGTACCGAACCGATGCGGCACGGTGTGCACTTGCCGCAGGACTCGACGACGCAGAACTCCATCGCGAAGCGGGCCTGCCGGGCCATGTCGACTGTATCATCAAACACCACGACGCCGCCGTGACCCAAGGTCCCACCCCGTGCTGTAAATGCTTCGTAATCCAGTGCCGTATCCAGCAGGGACTCCGGAAAATAGGCGCCGAGCGGCCCACCAACCTGTACGGCCCGCAGCGGGCGCCCGCTGGCGGTCCCGCCGCCGATATCGAAAATCAGTTCGCGCAGCGTCAGGCCAAACGGCACCTCGACGAGACCGCCGCGTTTTATGTTGCCTGCCAGCTGGAACGGCAAGGTGCCGCGCGAACGATCCAGACCCCGTTCCGCGTAGGCGGCGGCGCCTCCAGTCAGGATCGCCGGCACCGTGGCCAGCGTAATCACGTTGTTAATCACCGTCGGCTTCTGCCACAGACCCTCGATGGCCGGCAATGGCGGTTTGTAACGAATCTGCCCGCGCTTGCCCTCGAGACTCTCGAGCATCGCCGTTTCTTCGCCACAGACGTAAGAACCGGCGCCGATACGCAGCTCGATGTTGAAATTGAAGTCGCTACCCTGGATCGCATTTCCCAGCCAACCCGTCGCTCGCGCCGCTGCGATCGCTTCGGTCAGCAGTTCGGCCGCCAGCGGGTACTCCGAGCGCAGGTAAATAACACCTGCATCGGCGCCGACTGCGTGGGCTGCGATAGCCATGCCCTCGATGAGCGCGAGTGGATCGCCCTCCATCAGCATGCGATCGGAGAACGTGCCGCTGTCGCCTTCGTCCGCATTGCAGGCGATATACTTCTGCTCGGCCGCGGTGTCAGCCACGGTCTGCCACTTGATGCCGGTCGGGAAACCGGCACCGCCACGGCCGCGCAGACCGGACTCCCTGATTTCATCAATGATCTGCTGCGGCGACATCTGTAGCGCTCGCTCGAGGCCGGCGAAACCCTCATGCGCGCAGTAATCCTCGATCGATCCCGCCGTCACCAGACCGCAGCGACGAAACGTGACACGCTGCTGAGCCGCGAAATACGGTAACTGTTCCGTCAAGCCATGACCCAGTGCATGCGGTTTGCCGAGATAGAATTCGGCGGCGACGAGATCGGGTAAAGCCTCCGGCGTGACTGGTCCGTACGCGACGCGCCCCTGCTCCGTATCGACCTCGACCAACGGCTCGAGCCAGGCCATGCCGCGCGAACCGTGCCGGATGATTTCGATGTTCGGACCGGCTTGCGGCATCAATGCCGGCAGTTGCTGCGCGATATCTTCGGCGTCGACGGACAGGGCTGACGTCTCGCGCGCGATGTATACCTTGACCGTCACTCGTCACCCGCCGTGCGATGGCGATTTAAAACGGACTCCAGTCTGTCCCGGCCGATCCGGCCGTACGTCATCTCATCGATCATGATAGCCGGGGCGCACGCGCAATTGCCGAGGCAATACACCGGCTCGAGTGTGAACCGCCCATCTGCGGTCGTCTCGTGAAAATCGATACCCAGATGCTGCTTGAGGTGTTCGGTCAGCGCGTGCGATCCCATTGCCTGGCAGGCCTCGGCCTGGCAAACCCTGATCGTGTGAATACCTGGCGGCACGTTGCGAAAATCGTGATAGAAACTGACGACGCCATGGACCTCGGATCTGGACAGATTGAAGATCTCCGCCAGCAGCCCGATGGCGCGTTCATCGATGGCGCCGAAACAGGATTGCAATGCGCGCAGCGCAGGCAGCAAGCCGCCCGGCTCGTCTCTGAACGGCGCGATTTCTTCGACTGCGGATTCTTCGCTCCACTGGCCAGCGACCGCCATAGCATCCCTCTACATCTCGATTTTCCAGGCGACCATTATACGTTTGAAGTCTACTTATCGGATGGCGACACCCAGATTAGCGGTGGTTATACGCGACCGTCAATCCGCACATCCGTCCCTCGCGGTTCACCAACGTGAAGTTCGGCACACCGAAAAAGTCGCGGGACGCGAAGCCGAAGGTCGGCGCATCCTCTTCCAGCATGTTGTTACAAAAACCCTCGAAGACCCACGAATCGCTGCGTACCCCAAGCCGCAGATTGACGACATTCGCCTCGGGCACCCAACCGACATTTTCCGCATCCGTGAATCGTCTGGACCGGTACAGATAATCGCCGCGTAAGAATGTAAACCAGCCCCGATCATTGATCGGGCTTTGCACCTCTATACCCGCGTTAAAAGTATTCTTGGAAGTATTCTGCAGCCGGTTACCGTCTACACGGCCGGTCGATTCACCATTCGCGTCGCAATCGAGGATCGGAATCGACTCACAGTCTGCCCACCCGGCCGATGTGCCGAATACGGCATCCTTATATTTGGGATCCGTATATGCGTAACCGAAATTCAGTGTCAGCCAGTCGACGGGCAGAACGCTCGCTTCGATTTCCAGCCCCTGCGATTCGGATTGTGCGACATTGCCGAGGATTGGATTCGATGCGGTAATCGCGAGATCCGGATCGTCGACATCGGTAGACAGCGTAAGGATCTGCTGGTTATTCCAGTCCACATAATAGATCGCGGCATTTATCTGCGCGCGGCCCTCCCAGAACGTGAACTTGCCGCCGAACTCGTACGTCCAGTTCTCTTCCGTATCGTAGCGCTGCTCATCCTGTGCGCCCTGCAGTCGCGCCTGCTCATCCGGAGGCAGGTTGGCAAACTCATCGAGGTTGATGCCCGCGTTTGGATTGAAGCCACCGGATTTCACACCTTTGGCGGCCTGCATATAGAACAAACCACTGTCGAACGGAAAGAAAGACAGAATGAAGCGCGGCGTAAAGTAATTGAATTTCTGCGTGCCCAGGTCACCTACCGGCGTGCTATTGGAAGGAAAATTGTTCTGTAACTGCGCAGCGCTTTTCTCCTCCCGCGTATAACGGCCCTCGGCAGAAAATTTCCAGTCCTCGGCAAGGCTGATTTCGACCGCACCGTATGCGGACGTAAACTGGTTGTCGAGGACCGACTCCGTATCCACCTGTGGCGGTGGCGCGGGAAGAATCGCATTGGATGTCGAAACCGGCGGATCACCCCAACGCAGTCGCTCTTCGGTAAAATTTTCATCGCTGTAATAGAGTCCCACCGACCCATTGATCATGCCACCGGCGTCATATTGCAGCCTTAAGTCCTGACTGAATTCGTCACGATCCTCGGAAGGGCCGCTGCCTGTCTGCGAGATAATGGGATCCACTGTCAGCCCGGGCCCGCTGAAAAGTGTGCCGTCCGCGGTCTCATCGAGGTCAGAGAGGAAAATCGTTTCCCGGTTTTGGTAGCCGGTCAACGAAGTCAGGGTGAATGATCCGAACTCAATGTCGATGTTCAGTGATCCCCGCAAGGTCTCGCGTTCGCCGCCGGCCAACAAATCCTGTACAAACACGTCGTTCTCATCGTTCAATTCACCCAGCGAGCGGCGCCCGATAGCCTGCAGCATTCCGGTGGTTCGCAACGAGTAGAAGAGCTCGAATGGACTCACACCGCCGTCGGGCTTCCCCACCCGCCGCGAATCGTTGCGCAAAATGACTGTTTGGGCAGCTGGCTCCAAGTCATCCTCCTGATACATTAACGACGCATTGATCTCGACGCGTTCGCCAATCTGCGAACGCAGACCCAGGCGGGCAAAATCCGTTTCCGTCCCATTCAGCCGCGAACCATTCAGCGAGTTCTCATGCGTACCCCCGGTTCTGTTGAATCCACCATCCAGACGCAGGGCCAGCGCATCGCCGATCACCGGACCGGTAATGAATCCTGAAAGAGCTTCCCGGTGTTCTGTCCCGTAGATACCGCGTACGCCAAAATCAAACGCCTCGCCCGGCTTTTTGGTGATGTAGTTGATGGCGCCCGCGAAACTGTTGCGCCCATAGACCGCGCTCTGCGGACCGCGGATTACTTCGACACGCTCGATCGCATCGAAAAGAATGGATGTCGTGCCGCTGAATCCCGGCGTGTAGACACCATCAACGAATGTCGAAACATTGACCTCGTCTCCGACCCGGGTCTGCTGCGCCAGCCCGCGAATGATCGGACGCCTGGCGGTAACCGCACCACTGCTGGCAAACTCGAGGCTCGGTGTTTGCCGCGCCAGGTCCTCCAGCGACTGGATTCCGCGATTCTCGATATCTTCGGCGGTGAATGCCGATATGGATATCGGCACGGATTGCAGGCTCTCTTCTTTCTTGCGCGCTGTGACCACGATTTCGTCCCGGGCGGACGCGCCGTCCTGGGCCACAGCCGGCGTGACATTTGCCCACCACAGTACGCCAATCCCCGCGGCGAGCGCCCCACGCAAAACCTGTTTGCGAATCATCTGCATTCCCCTGTTCCCCTTTGCATCTGCTGGCGATTGGCGCCTGCATATATGACCGGCGGCGGACTCTCCACCCACGAGGGATGATAACCATTTACCGTAAACAACTCGCCTTCGGATCAGATACGCTCCCCGGTAGTCGAGCTTTCTTAAAAAAACCTTATTGTAGAGTCTTCATTACATTATTATTGAGCGTCTCGGCCGTTGTCACCCCGAGTCGCGCCAGCGAATCGGTGGATCGGCCAACTCAACGGAATTACGCTGATGCTCAAGATTATACTTTTTGCTGCCGCGATCCTTTGCACGCTGGCCGGCTGTTCAGGCGCTTCCGGCACAGCAACTACCACGCCGGTAAGCGGCATCTTCAACAACAGTCAGGAGAACGCGTGCATCCATGTGTCGACGTTTTTCTACCTGACCGACTGCTCCTACGCGCGCACCAACCCGGATGTCGCGGGGCAGACGCTGCCCTGGACCGGTCCGACGGTCAATCCCGTTTATTACGCTCTTGGCAGTGCGCACGCTTCACCCGACTACACGCCGGTCGCGGGTGATGACCGGTTCTCACCAACCCTGGAGGGAACATTGACCATTGACGATCAGGGTACGTCCGACCCGCTCGACGATACTGTCAGTGGCCTGCTGGTGGTCGGGCCCGCCGCGCGAAGCGTGGTGGCCAACGTGAGTGAACTCGCAGGCGGGCCAGCGGGCAAACCGCCACGGTCAGTCATGTCCTGGTCGAACATTACCCATACCCTGGCAGCCACCAACGTCGACTCGGCTGCGCCGAACGAACATGGCGGTTTCGACTACGTGATCGCATCAAAGGGTTTCCCGACGTTGATTTGTCGCACGGACGATCCGCATGATTGCTTCCCCAGTGCCTACGCCGGCAAGACCACCGACGGCCAATTGGCCGAGGGCACGTGGTCGGCGCCAGGCAGCGTCGGCGTAACCCGCGACCCGGCGATGGCCGGCAATGCAGGCGCCGCAACCACGGCCACGATGGCCGACTATGTTTGCGTGGACAATGTTGGTGGCATCACCTGCCCCGATCACAACGTGATCTGGGGTAGCAGCATGGAGGACCCGGGGCTGGATAACCTGTTGCTCAGAATCGCGACCAATGACAAGTCTGAGGTGGTCGACGCGCAGGGTTTCTGGACCAACGAATACCGGATCAACGGCGGCCCGGATATCTTCCAGCTGCCGGAAGGTCACGATAATTCCTGGCAGGGGGGTTACCTGCGGCTACGCGGTGCAGTGACAACGGAGTGAATACCATGCGCCACGGCCGACTGATCCTGCTGTGTATTTTCGCTGTGACGGTCGGCTGGCAGCCGGAAAGCAGCGACGCTGCGGCCAGGGTCGATGGCCCGGGCAATCTGCGGGCGGCGGTGGACCTCAATCCTGACCCGGATATTCTCGAGATCGAGCTGGTTGCCGCACAACGCCGGGTGGACCTGACCGGCAACGGACTATTCGCGAACGCCTACACCATCAACGGCGCCTTCCCGGGACCGGAGTTGCGCCTCAAGGTTGGCGACCTGGTCATCGTCCATTTCACCAACGAGTTGCCCGAACCCACCACCATCCACTGGCACGGTATCGAGGTCGATAACGCGAACGACGGCACCAACGTCACGCAGAATCCGGTGCCGACAGGAAAACAGTTCACCTACAAGTTCCGCGTGCCCCGCCCGGGCGTCTTCATGTATCACTCGCACTTCCTGCCAACCAACCCGGAGTTCAAGGGCTTTTACGGCCCGATCTATGTGCAGGATGCCGCGGAGCGGACCCTGATCTCGCGCGGCCTGCTACCGGACCTGGCACACACGCACACGCTGGTGCTGGCGGACACGACCGTGTGCAAGGCGCCCGGCAAGAACGACGCGGTCACGTTTCCGGCCGATCCGAAGCTGCCCTGGGCGATGACCCGCAAAGGCCTGGGGACCTTCCCCGGAAACACGGCTTATCCAACACCGAAAGACCTCTGCGAAACTCCCCGGGACAATCTTGGTAACCCGCTGGACACCGGGCCACTGGCCGCGGGTGACATTCCAAACATCCAGCCGGCGCTGAACTGCGGCGCAAAGACATCATGCCGCGTCAACGAGGGGCAACTGGTGCTGGCGAACGGCCGGGTACCGGCGGCCCGGGCGGGATCTCCGGAGCAACCGGGCGAACTGGCAGATGATGCAAAAACCATCCCGGTGCAAGCCGGAGAAGGACTCCGCCTGCGGCTGCTGAACCCCGCGGTGAGCCGCTATTTTCGGCTGCGCATGACGGACCAGGCGGGCGAGCAGGTCACTCTCCACCGGATCGGTGGCGAGGGCGGGCTGATCGACCAGGTCCGCGTGGAAGGCGGCATGCGCGGAAAACTCGACACCAAGTATGACCGCGGAGAAATGCTGATTGCGCCCGGCGACCGCGCCGATGTCGTGGTCACCGTACCGAGTGGCAAGGTCGGCGACGTGATCACGCTATGGACTCAGGACTATCAGCAATACGGGACCACCGTCTATCCCTATGGCTACGCACCGGTACCCACGGTGCCGGTCGCACACTTCAAGATCACCGGCACGCTGGAAAAAGACGAACGCTTTCGGATCGCGCTCGGTGATCCCCTGCGCACACACCCGGCAGTGGACGATCCGGTAGAAACCTTGAAGGCGCTGCCGATCACCACCCACCTGCTCGATCCGGGGAAATTTACCGAGCCGCTGCCCGGCTCAGCGAAGGAAGAAATCCTGTTCACCGTGGTCGGGCTCCGCGAATCCATCGACGGCATACACGGGATGCCACTGGTCGGCCTCGACGTGGAAGATTACAGAGACATTCCGCACATCCTGTCGAGCCGCTACGCATACCTGGGTGATCTTCTGGAACTGACCCTGCAAAACGGAACCCAGATGCATCACCCGCTTCATCATCATGGGTTTTCGTTCCAGCCGGTTCGACTTGTCGACAGGAACGACGACGTCATCTACGAATACGACTACAACGAATTCATCGATACGATCGATATACCGGCCATGCACAAACTCGTTTACCGCATGCGGCTTGCGGACCGGCCCAGGATCGAGACCGGTGAGCCGGGCGGAGCCCTGGGGCGCTGGTTCTTCCATTGCCACATCCTGAACCACGCCGAACTCGGCATGATGTCGGAACTCGTGGTTATCGAACCCTGAACCGGTTTACTAATCCATTGGTTATAGGTTCGATTCCTATACGGCCCACCATTCAAAAGATACGCTGAGCAACGGTTTCAGCCGGTCTCGGCGTTTTTTATCAGCCTTCAATATACCTCCATGGTGCAATCAGGGTGCAGTTCCCCCGCTTTTTTGGCATAGTGGTGTTGATTTGTGTTACGGAGAAACGTTGCAATGGCGACGCTGATAAAGCGCAGACGCGCAGACGGTTCACTGGCCTATCGGGTGCAGGATCGCACCACCGGTTACCCTTCATTATCGGAAACATTTACGACCCTGAAAGCGGCGCGTGAGTTTCGACGCAAGGTCGAAGCGGAACGCCAGGCCGGTCTGGCTGGTATTCGACGCGGACGGCAACGCTTGGCCGATGCGGTGGCGGACTTCACCACAACGGCGGAATTTGGCAAACGTAAATCGGGTGGCACGACCCAGCGTCAACTTGAATGGTGGTCGGATCGAATCGGCCAGTTGCCGCTGGCGAAAATTACGCCCGACCTGATAGCGGACCACCTGCACATACTGGAATCTGAGGGCCGGTCAGGGTCCACGGTGAACCGCTACCGGTCCGCGCTATCGCGGCTGTTCCGGTATGCCGTGAAAACCCGCCGGTGGACCGACCACAACCCGTGTTCGATGATTGAACGGCGCCCGGAAGGCCGACGCCGTGAACGCGTCATAACCGCAGACGAATGGGACCGACTGTTGACCGCCGCCCGCGATCTGGCGACACGTCCACCCAAGCGCAACATTCCGACTGCTGGCCGCAAGTATGCGCCGCGGGCGCAGTTGCTGAATTTTCTGCGCGTGGCATACGGGACCGCTGCCCGCAGCGGTGATGTCCGGTTCCTGCGGTGGGAGTACGTCAACCTGGTCGAAAAGCTGGTGACGTTCCACGACCCGAAGTCAGGACACGGGTACACAGTCCCGCTGATGGGCGAAGCACTGGCCGCGCTGCGCTCCCAGGCGAAACTGCGTCGTGACGGTTGCCCGTGGGTGTTTCCATCCCGCGTGACCGATGACGCGCCGCCGTGGTTTCATTCGGCCTTCCGCAACGCCCGCACGCTGGCGAAGCTGGCCAAGCCCGACGCCCGCGGCGAAGTGCTGACCATTCACCACCTGCGACATTCCGCCGCTACCGAGGCGGGTCGCGGTGGTGCGTCCGCTTTTGAGATTATGGCCATGACCGGCCACCGCACACTGGCAATGGTGCAGCGATACACAAAAACGGACGAACTGAACGCACTGGCCGCAATGAAAAAGCGAGCGCGGGCATGACAAACAAGCCACCCACCAGACACAAGGACCACCAACACGACATGGCGCGGAAACTGGCCGATGAACTACGCCGGAAACGCCCAAGTGTGGAAGTTCCGCCACCACCGCCCGGCCCCGGTGGCTTATTCGATAAGGCGAAGGATGAGGAATGGCGCGATTGGCATGGCCGGTGGTTGACGGTCGTACGTGAACGCCAGGCAAAGGCCATTTTGAAGCTGGCGAAGGAACGCGACGCCGACCCGACGGAACTGTTAAAGGTGGCGGACCTTCTGGTGGACTTCGCGCCGCCGGACCGGCGCGGAAAGTCTGGTGTTGACGGATTTCCGATGTTGATACACGTCGCTGTTGAATTAACCAAAGACAAATCCGAAAAGGTCGCCTGCGATCTGGCCGGTGTTGATGTTGATACCTTCCGAAAATACCGTGACGAGGACCCACGGGCGTGGGCCATGATAGAGGACTACGTCAAATTGGCGGTTTATTTTAGTGAGGACCTGACGTGGATTGACGAGGATCAATGGGCGTTCCCCTGGCCGCTATTCCCCGATTGGCCACCGCCACCAAAGGAATAAAAAGCCCGCGTTCTTGTTCCGTCACGCTGCGCCCGTTTGCGTGCAGTATTACTCCAACGTGTTTATTTGTGCATGGAGGAGATATGCCAACACCCGAACCCGTTTCCGACGAATTCGGCGATGCCCTGATGCGGGTTAGCCCTTTCGGCCAGCGATACCGACACATTTATGCGAAAGACCACCAAATTAGGTGGTTACTGCGCGACCGCGCCACTAATGGTCTGCTCGACTATGGCGCGGTAGTGGAAGTATTCGCTAACGGATCGCGCCCGTCGCTGCTAATTCATCCGCCGCGCTGGTTCGCTTGGATGCGGGCCGGCGGCAGTCACGCGCCACGGCGCAACCCTTAACCAGAACAGAAACAAACCGAGTCGGCATCATGGCCGCGACGGAGCTGATTTTAAGACTGGATGGTTTGCGTGAGACTGGGCGTGGTCGCTGGATTGCGCGCTGCCCTGCCCACGCTGATCGAAGCCCGAGCCTATCGGTTCGTGAACTGGACGACGGTCGGGTATTGGTCCACTGCTTTGCCGGTTGTGAAGTTCAGGGAGTACTTGATAGCGTCGGCCTGAGCTTTCGCGACCTATACCCGGATTCCCCGATCAGCCATCGGGAAAGACGCGTCAATCACAATGTCCGTGACCTGCTGATGATGGCTCAGCATGAAGCAATGATCGTATTGATTGCCGGGGAGGATTTGCTCAAAGGAACACCACTCGATGAAGCGGATCAAAATCGGCTGTTGACCGCGGTGAGCCGGATTGGGGCAATGGCAAATGCCTGAATCAAGGTTAGATGAGCAGGCAGAACAACGTATGAATGGCGGTGAGCCAGATTCTCCTATTGTGCAGGAGTCCAAGCGTCTGGCCTTGATAAAGAACCCAGCGGAACGCGATCAGGCGATAGGCATCTCTGCCAAGAATTTCAAAGTAAGCAAGGCGGCCTTGACGCAAAGCGTGAACGGTCACTTGCTCGATCAACCGATTAAGGGCGCCATTGGCAGTGAGCTGGTTATTGAGGACTACGAGCCATGGCCTGAGCCGGTCGCAGGGGATGTCCTTCTGAACGACATTGTTGCCGAGATAAATAAATACCTGCACATCAACGAACACGCTGCAAATGCCGTGGCGATATGGGTTCTGTACAGCTACGTTTTTGACCAATTTGTTCATTCTCCCATCCTGTATATCACCAGCCCGGTAAAACGCTGTGGTAAGACGAACCTATTGAACCCGCTTAGCAGGACGGGAGAATGAACAAATTGGTGACCTATTGAACCTGAT
>PVMS01080182.1_pt1 | contig 14721 bp, 8 predicted proteins | sample 1853461 | NCBI WGS metagenome assembly PVMS01 (sample SAMN08582032, study PRJNA380276) | Marine sediment metagenome, whole genome shotgun sequencing project. | isolation source: ocean sediment barecode stripped | collected 2017 | reverse complement strand
CGGTGTTGAAGATTTGCATGCGATAACCTACGCCAATCAACTATGTAATGAATATGGAGTGGATACGATCTCTTGCGGGGCGACCATCTCCTTGGCAATAGAATGTTTCGAAAACGGACTAATTTCGCTGGAGGATACAGATGGCATAGCATTGCGATTCGGTGATGCCGAGGCGATGATCGCGATACTTAAAAAGACACTAAACAGGGAAGGGTTTGGCGATGTCTTGGCCGACGGTTCGGCCAGAGCGGCCGAGCGATTGGGCAAGGGTCACGAATATTTGCTGACAGTTAAGGGACAGGAAATGCCGGCTCACATGCCTCAAGTTAAACGCAGTATGGCCCTCATTTATGCCACCAATCCCTTTGGCGCTGATCACCAATCCCATGAACATGATCCCGCCTATAGTCCCAAATCCTACGAGGGCACGCCGGAAGAGCCTGGTTACAAAGTATTTTTGAATCAGATAGGCCTTAATAAACCTCAACGGACGAAAGTGCTGAATGAAGAAAAAGTTGAATTCGCACTAAAAACCCAATACAACTACAGTGCCATGGATTCAATGGGACTGTGTCAATTTGTGTACGGCGCGGCATGGCAGTTGTTTGGCCCGCAGGATATGGCGGACTTATTGGCCGCGGCGACCGGTTGGCCGATAACAACAGCGGACATTCAGAGTTATGGCAAGCGTCGATTAGACCTGATGAGAGCACTGAATGCTCGCGAAGGGTTATCCCGCGCCCATGATACCCTGCCCGAAAAACTATTCCGAAAGGCGTTGAAAGGCGGCCGCAGCGATGGACTTCGCCTGGATAGGGCTGAGTTAGAAGCCGGCATGGATATTTACTTCGACCAGGCCGGTTGGGTTGTGGAAACCGGCATTCCGACTCGGGAAACGTTAGAAGCCGATGGCCTGGGTTGGGCGGCCGACGATTTAGGCCTGTAAGATCACATGCCGGCCCGCATCGATTGGCCAATCTTAAAAAATTGCCCGATTGGTTAATTGGCACGGCAGCGAAGGATTAGCTGTGTTATACTTGGCGGGGCATTACAACAATTGATCATCTGACATCCGGCCGGATGATCTCGAACCCATTTTATCGGTTATTCTTCTGTTGCCTGGCGCCAAATAATGTCCCACAATAACAATCAGTTCGCCCATCTCCACGTACATAGCGAGTTTTCCCTCTTAGACGGTCTGAGCAGGATCGAGCATCTTGCCGCGCGGGCCAAAGAACTCAACATGCCTGCCATGGCTCTGACCGATCATGGCACTATGTATGGAACGATCCAATTTTATCGGACCTGCTTGAAATACGATGTACAGCCCATTCTCGGGGTTGAGAGTTATGTCGCTTCCAGGCGAATGACAGATCGTCAAGCTGAATATGATCGCGAACGGTTTCACCTTCTCTTATTAGCTGAGAATCAAGCCGGCTACCAAAATCTGCTCAAGATCGTCAGTGCGGCCCAACTGGAAGGGTTTTACTACAAGCCGAGAACCGATCATGAATACCTGGCCGCACACAGTGAGGGGCTGATCACCACGACAGGTTGCATGGCCGGCGAAATCCCACGAGCTATTCAGTCCGGGAACATGAAGAAGGCCAACGAACTCATGGGATGGTACCTAGATGTGTTCGGCCGGGACCGATTCTTTGTAGAACTCCAGGAACATAGTATCCCTGAACTGACCGAGATTAATAAGACCCTGATCGAGATGGCCGGGCGCTATGACCTTAAGCTATTAGCGACCAATGATGTGCATTACACGACAGTCGAAGAGGCCACCCCCCATGATGTGTTGTTGTGCATTCAAACCAGTAAATCGGTCGCTACAGCCGATCGGATGCGTATGTCCGATCAAGGTTACTATCTAAAATCTTATGAGGAGATGGCCCAGCTCTTCGGTCACATTCCCGGCGCACTGGAAAACAGCTTGCTTATTGCCGAAATGTGCGAAGTCAATCCAGAGCCAGAGGGGTACCATTTACCATTATTTGATGTCCCCGAAAACCACACGACTGAAACGTATTTGCGCCAGCTCTGTGAAAAAGGGCTTATCTGGAGATTTGGGGAAGGGCGGGCGGCGAATGATAGTGAACTGCGAACGCGGCTCGATCACGAGTTGAATATCATTAATCGCATGGGCTTTGACGCCTATTTTTTGATTGTCTGGGATTTATGCGAGTTTGCCCGGGAACGTGACATTTGGTGGAACGTGCGCGGCTCTGGCGCCGGTTCGGTTGTTGCTTATACCCTGGGCATAACCGGGATTGACCCGCTGGCCAATGGCCTCATATTCGAACGATTTTTGAACCCCGGCCGGATATCGATGCCCGATATTGACCTGGATTATCCTGACGACCGCCGTCATGAGATGATCGAGTATACGATTCAGAAATATGGCTCGGATAAAGTAGCCCAAATAATTACCTTTGGCACCATGGGGGCCAGGGCGGCGATAAGGGATGTCGGCCGCGTCCAAGATTTCCCACTCCCGGAAATTGACGAGATCGCCAAGCTTATTCCGGCCATCCAGGGCAAGCCGGTCACGATCAAAGATGTGCTCACACCTGGCAATGAATTTCACTCGCCGGATTTGAAAAAGAGATATGATCAAGAAGCGCGCATTCGTAACCTGGTTGACACGGCCAAAAACCTGGAGGGTGTGGCTCGACATGCATCGACGCATGCGGCCGGGGTAATAATTTCGGATAAACCGCTGGTCGAGTATACACCGCTTCACCGTCCTACCAGCGGCGGCAGCGATACAGACGGCATTGGCGTTGTTACCCAGTGGCCCATGGAGATCGTAGAGTCAATAGGCTTGCTGAAGGTCGATTTCCTGGGCTTGAGCACGCTGACTATTCTCCGCCGGGCGGCTGAACTCATCGAAATACGACATGGTGTCCGTTATACGATGGAAAATATTCCTTATGATGTTGGGCATGTTGGACCTGATCCAAACAGGCCGCCCCAATTATTGTTTGAGAAATTAGGGCGGGGGGAGGTCGCGGGTGTATTTCAGGTCGAGAGCGCGGGAATGCGCCGGCTGATGATGCAGATGAAGCCAAAGCGGTTCGATAATATCATCGCCGCCATATCATTATACCGGCCGGGTCCCATGGAAAATATTCCCGAGTACATTGCTCGAATGCATGGGGAGAGTGAGGTCAAATACCACCACCCGGACCTGGAACCGATCCTGGCTGATACGTACGGCATTCTCGTGTACCAGGAACAGATTATACGTATTGCGGCCGAATTCGCCGGCTATGCTCCGGGTGAAGCCGATATGATCCGCAAGGCTGTGTCAAAGAAAAAGCGCAAATTGATGGATGAACATCAATCGAAATTCATCAATGGCGCCATGGAGCGCAACTATTCGCGGCAGGCAGCAAAGGCTATCTGGGGTGAAATAGAATTTTTTGCCAGGTATGGATTTAACAAGGCCCACGCGGCCGATTATGCAGTCATTACCTGTCAGACAGCCTTTCTAAAGGCTCATTACCCGGTTGAGTATATGACAGCGCTTCTGAGCGTGGAGAGGAACAACACGGATAAAGTGGCCCAATATTTGGCCGAAGCGCGGCGAATGGGCATATCAATCGCCCCGCCGGCTATCAATGAGAGCGACCTGGATTTCACCATCGAAGGAACCGATGAGTCTCCCGTAATCCGTTATGGCCTGGGCGCAATCAAAAATGCCGGCGCCGGCGCGATCGAATTGATATTGGACGAACGGCAGGCAAATGGCATATTCAAGAGTCTGGTCGACCTGTGCGAGCGCGTTGATTTACGCAAGGTTGGCAAGCGGGCCATGGAATCAATGATCAAGGTTGGGGTATTGGACGCCTGGTGCACCCGGCAACAGTTGTTAGAAGCGCTGGAGCGCATAGTTGGCCATAGCGGCCGAACCCATGACGCGGCTGCAGTCGGCCAGATGACCCTGTTTGGAGCGGCTCAAGGAAATGGTATGGATATCGCCATTGAGCTGATCCGCCCAGTTGAATCAGTAAAGAATATTGATCATCGTGAGACACTGGCCTGGGAAAAAGATTTGATCGGCGTTTACGTTTCCGAACACCCTTTGAGCCGCTATGGAGAACTATTAGAAAGCCACGTTACGGCGACCTCGGCCGATTTTGACAGCGCCTTACATGGCCGAGGCGTTACCATATTAGGTCTGTTAACCTCCCTCAGACCGTATATTACTAAGAAGGGAAATCCGATGGCCTTTGGGGCCATGGAAGATTTGAACGGACCATTCGAACTGATCTTCTTCCCCAAGACCTGGAGCAAATACCGCGATGAGTTGGAACTTGACCGGGTGTATTTGGTGAGAGGTGAGGCCCGGATCGAAGCCGGCGACCGGGCGAAAGTCATTGTCAATAGTATTACTGACAATTTGAGTGTAGCGCAGCCACTGGCGGAGGATCGAGAAGCCGGACCATTTAAATCAGCCCCGGCCGTAGCACCGGCAAGAAATGGACGAAAAAGTGCTTCCCCGGCAAAACCCTTGGAACCCACCCAACCCAACGAAAATGTGCGATCTGGCTCCACGCCCCCGCCACCCCCTAACTTTGAGGAGCAAGAGGCCGAATACTTGCCTCCTGTTGCGGCTCCGAAACGAACGCGGAAAGCTGTCGAAGAGCCAGACACTAAAAAAACAAGGGGCATTCCTGCTAAAACGATTGTCGTCGAGATTAAAGCGGATCCGGATTGGATGAAGGATTGCCGGCAAATCGTTCGATTGGTAAGTGAATATGAAGGCCAAGATGGCTTGCGCATCCGCATCGCAGGCCAGCCAATGTTCATGGAATTCCCTAATCAGAGGACACACTTATGCTCAGAACTGATTACGAAAATTGAACGGGTTCCGGCTGTAGTTCGAGTGGAAGTAGTTGAGATTACTGGCAATGGTCCCAATTCACCATCATAATACGTACGCTGCTGCCGTATAACAATAAGCTTTGGAGAGCATAGAATGGACGAACGCAAAATCAGAGTATTGATTGCGAAGCCGGGACTTGATGGCCACGATCGAGGCGCAAAAGTTGTAGCCCGGGCGCTTCGTGATGCAGGTATGGAGGTGATCTATACGGGACTTCGGCAGACACCGGAGATGATCACCGAGGCAGCGTTGCAGGAAGATGTTGATGTGATTGGTCTTAGTATCTTGTCTGGCGCCCATATGGCTATTATGCCCCGGATCATGGCCCTGTTGGCGGAGAATGATATGATCGACGTGGCCGTATTTATTGGCGGAATCGTGCCAAATGATGATATCCCCCAGTTGAAAGAGATGGGTGTTCTGGAGATATTCGGACCGGGTTCGAGCACCGTTGATATCGTTTCGACCATCAGGGAGGCTGTGCTGGGTGAAAGCGTTCGATGACCAAGGGCCATTTAAGAAAGAGCCATTTGAACCAGGCTTCTTTCAGCAAGTAAGAAGCGGGCATCGCCGGTCGATTGCCCTCCTGATTACTTACGTCGAAAATGATGAACTGGCCTCGAAAAAGGCAATTTCTACCCTTTACGCTGATACAGGAAAAGCCCACATTATCGGTATTACCGGACCGCCAGGTTCAGGAAAAAGCACGCTGGTCAATGAGTTGGCCAAGGTATATAGGCAGCGAAATTGTCTGGTAGGTATTGTGGCAATTGACCCGAGTAGCCCTTTTAGCGGCGGCGCGCTCCTGGGCGATCGCGTGCGCATGCAGGATCTATCAGGAGATCGAGGCATTTTTATTCGAAGCATGGCTTCCCGTGGCCGTTTGGGTGGCCTGGCCAAAATGACCGGTAACGTGGTCAAGATTCTGGATGCGGCCGGATTCGATGTTATCCTCATTGAAACGGTAGGCGCGGGCCAGGCTGAGGTTGATATAGCCAGCACCGCCCATACTACCCTGGTGATCGAAGCACCGGGAATGGGCGATGAGATCCAGACAATCAAGGCCGGCATTCTGGAGATAGCCGACATATTGGTCGTAAATAAGGCGGACCGGCCGGGAAGCGATCGCACCATCACCGCTCTGAAAGTGATGATTCACATGGGCGCTCCACCAGAACCGGTTCGCCACCACGGACAGATGATGGCCATGATGGAGGAGGACTCTGACTTTGAGGAGACGGACGCTCCAATTGAGGAGAAGGACACAACCTGGGAAGTGCCGGTATTGGCCTCAATAGCGGTCAACGGCGAAGGCATTGACGAAATTGTCGATAAGATTGAGGCACATAAGAAATTCTTAACTGTCACCGGCGAGTGGCAAGAAAGGGAATTGGCTCGCAGTCGCCAGGAGATTGGCCATTTACTTCAGGGAGAATACATGAAGCAGATGGCCGCCGCCGTGCCTGCGAGTGATCAAGAAGCGCTTATTGAGGCTGTGGCGAATCGTGAGATCGATCCATACACAGCTGTGAACCGACTATTTGCTCAGGCCGGTGAACGAGGATGGAAACGACCCGAAACCGGTGAAAGGTGATTTAAGGGAGTTTGGCTATGTCGAAACTATCAGGCATTGGAGACATCAAATTGTTTGCCGGGTCGGGTTGTCCGGATTTGGCTCAAAGAATCGCCAACTACCTCGAATTGCCTTTGAGCCCCTGGGAGATCATTGAATTCCCCAACGAAAATCTGTGGATAAAGCTCAACGTGAGTGTGCGTGGTCAAGATGTCTACCTTATCCAAAGCCATTCCAGCCCGGTGCATTGTAATATCATGGAGACGCTTATCGCCATTGACTGTTTTAACCGGGATTCGGCCGGGCGAATAACGCTGGTAGCGCCTTACCTGGCGTACTCCCAAAGTGACAAGAAGGACCAGCCACGCGTGCCTATCTCGGCCCGCCTGCTAGCGGATATGATTGAAGTCGCAGGCACTGACCGCTGGATGACAATTGACCTTCATGCAGGCCAGATCCAGGGCTTCTATAAGATTCCCGGAGATTCCTTGACCGCCTTTCATATATTGATTGATTATTTTAAGAAGAAAAATTTGGATAATGCGGTTGTCGTCACGCCCGATTTGGGATTCGCCAAGCGTGGAAGGAATTATGCGGCCGAATTACGCTTGCCCCTGGCGTTCGTCGAAAAGCGCCGGGTGGAAAATGATGACAAACGAGAGGCAGTTACCCTGATAGGTAGCGTGGAAGGCAAGGATGTGATTATTGTAGATGACCTGGTGGACACGGCCGGCTCGATAAAGGAAGCGGTTGATATCGTCAAGGCCAACGGCGCTAACGATGTGTATCTATCATTTGCCCACCCGGTGCTTTCTGGAGAAGCAGTTGAACGGTTACGCGCGTTGCCGCTCAAGGAGATTGTTTGCACAGACACTATCCCGCTACCAGAAGAAAAGATGCTGCCCAATGTGACGATTCTCAGCGTGGCAGAACTGTTAGGTGAAGTGATTTTGCGTAGCCATGAAGGACGTAGTGTGGGCGAGCTTTTTAATGAGTAACCGGGTATTGTTGTGAGCGGGTGATAATTTGTCTTCTCTCCTGAGAGCCTGGTTTAATCCCCTTAGATTAGCGCCGTTTAATTTTTATCCTTGAAGCTTGACGTGGTGGTTATAATTAGAAGTTATGTTTAAGAAATTAGTCAGAAAAATAGTAAAAGATCCCAACCAAAAACATTTGGACCGCCTCCAGCCAATGGTCGACCAGGTAAAAGAGCTGGAGCCGTCCGTCGAGCGGATGACCACTGAGGAGCTCCGAGCCAAGACAGAAGAATTTATAGAAAGGCTTGAGCAGGGCGAGACGCTTGAAGATGTACTGCCCGAAGCCTATGCTTTGGTCCGGGAAGCATCGCGACGAACGACCGGGCTGAGACCTTATGACGTTCAGATAATGGGTGGGGTGTTATTACATCGCAATGAAGTTGTGGAAATGCGAACCGGCGAGGGTAAGACACTGGTGGCGACTCTGCCACTTTACTTGAACGCCCTGTCAGGTAAGGGCGCTCACCTGGTAACCGTTAACGAATACCTCGCCCGCCGCGATGGCGGCTGGATGGGAAGCATATTCCACATTCTCCGCCTGACCGTTGCTTGTATAGGCCCCCAACAATTCTCGGCTATCTTTGACCCAGACTACGTCAATCCGGCCTCGGAACTAGAGGACGAGCGCCTGGTGCATTGGCGGCCGTGTACCCGAACCGAGGCTTACCTGGCGGACATCACCTATGGTATCAGCTCCGAGTTTGGATTCGATTACCTGCGTGACAATATGGTGACGCGGCCGGAAGATTTGGTCCAGCGCGATCTTAATTTCGCCATCATTGACGAAGTTGACAATGTGCTGATTGACGAGGCCCGGACGCCATTGATTATCTCGGGACCTTCCGGACGGACCGGCCAGGAGTATGCCCGGTTTGCCCAATATCTACGTGGCTTGCGAGAAAATACAGCCGACGAAGATGATGAAGCCAACGGGCATTACGACCTGGATGAAAAGAGCAAATCCATCAGTTTGACCGACATGGGTATTGCCGAGGTGGAAAAGCGAATTCCCGAGATTGATGCGAAGGCGGGTGATAGTTTATATGATCCCCGATTCTTCCAACTTACATATTACGTGGACAACGCAGTTAGGGCTCAATATCTTTTTAAGCGCGATAAACAATACGTTATTCAAAATGGGGAAATTCTCATCGTCGATGATTTCACCGGCCGATTGATGCCTGGCAGGCGTTACTCGGAAGGCTTGCACGAAGCCATCGAAGCGAAAGAAGGCGTCCAGGTGCAACGGGAGAATGTGACGGTCGCCACGATCACGCTCCAGAATTATTTCCGTCTTTATGATAAATTGGCCGGTATGACCGGTACTGCACTTACCGACGCGGAAGAGTTTTATGACATCTATGAGCTGGAAGTTACACCGTTACCTACCAATGTTGATTATATTGTTGCCTCGGGTGTGATGGAACTGGTAGAGCAAAAGCGCAAGGTTGAAAATGCGGACGAAATATATTTCTCCCGGCCGGATACACCTGAGGAGAAAATCTTCTTCAGACGTATCGATTTTCCAGATCAAATCTTTGCCACCTCGGCGGCTAAAGACCAGGCCATCATTGCTGAGGTTATTCGAGTCGCAAAAAGCGGCCGGCCGGTCCTTGTTGGTACCACATCGGTCGAGCATTCGGAAATGATTCACCGGATGCTGAATAGGAAGAAGGTGCCCCATAAGGTTTTAAACGCCAAGATCCACCAATCGGAAGCGCTGATTGTTGCCCAGGCAGGACGACAGGAGGCGGTGACCATATCGACCAATATGGCCGGCCGGGGCACAGACATTCTGTTGGGTGGCAATCCTGAAGGTATGTCGGCCGAAGTGCTGGAAGATGAGTTGTTTGATCGCCAGGACCTGACCCTACTCGCATTCCGATTGTTATCAGATGGGGCAGGTCCGGCCCGGGAAATGGCTAAGAAACATGCCAAGTTGAGCGAGGATCTTGTTGATGCGTTGCTCAAATCGAAGGCTGAGTTTGATGCCGCCCTTGAGGAGATTGAAGAGATACAGGTGATAGGTTATCTGGCGCGCTCATTGCAAGAGCCCTATGACACAGACTATAACGACGTGCGCCAGGTTCTCCGCTATGTGAGAGGAGGGTACCTTGGGGCTGCCCGTGAACACCTACAGGAGCTGGGCAAAGACGTTGCCATGATCGACGATGCCGTCCGCTTATGGAATATGTACACCCGGTACGAGATGGTCCATGCCGATCCTCAAAAAGCGGCCCAATTCCTGGCTGAGAGCGAATTTGAGAGACTTTATAATGCCCGTGCGGCTCTAATCAGAGCGCTTATGGCAGATGATCAGGATGAGGCCAGGAAATTAGTCAAGAGTGTGCCCGGACTGTCGCCTAAATTGATTACCCAAATTGAAGATATCAAACAAAGCACCACAGAACAGCGTGAGGAAGTGTGGAAACTTGGCGGCCTTCATGTTGTCGGTTCCGAACGTCATGAATCCAGACGAATTGATAACCAGCTTCGCGGCCGGGCTGCCCGTCAAGGCGATCCCGGATCTTCTCGGTTTTTCCTTTCGCTTGAAGATGATCTAATGAGGCGTTTCGGCGGCGAACGGCTGCGGGGTTTCATGAGCCGGACAAATATCCCAGATGATATGCCCATCGAGAGTGGATTGCTGGATCGCATCATCGAAAGCTCTCAGGAGCGGATCGAGGGTTACAACTTCGATATTCGTAAGAACGTGGTCGAGTACGATGATGTTATGAGTAAGCAGCGCGATAACATCTATGGCGAGCGCCGGTCAATTCTTCTCAGTGAGGAAATGGACCTGGATACCCGCATTAATGAGGCCTTTGACGGGGCCATACGGGAATTGGTCGAGAACTATCTGGATGATTATCTTTCTTATCTGGGGGGTGAGATTGATCAGGCTATTGCCGCCTACAGCACAGATGCCACTGATTCCATAAACCCGGCCGGCATTTTGGTCCGTGTGCGCGGACTGTTGCCCGGCGTGGTCAACTTAGACCGGAGTGAGTTTGATGACGCCTCAGCCGATGATATCGCCGAAGAATTGATGATCCTGGCCGAAGAAAACCTGGAAAATGGCACCAACTTGTACCAATTTCTGCAGGCGGCCGGTCGTTTCATTCCCTTGCTACCTCCTGTGCCCAACCTGGGTTCAATTCTGAGCGGCCGTCGTTCAGGTCTGCATCAAGCAAGAGAAAATCTTCGTCGGGATTTCGTCGCCCAGGTGGAGCATATCTATAAGAATTTTTTGGCTGAAAATATTGACGAGGTAGAACGGGAGCAGATTTGGCAGCAGGCAGTCAACGGATTGGATGAGGCCTTCCTTCAATTCAATATAGAGGGATTGACAAAGCAGGCCTTAAGAAGCCAACAAGCCACTTTTCGGCGGCGTCTTGATGAAGTCTTGCGCCAACTTCTTATCGACAGCCTTTCTGCTCTGGACAGTGAGCAACTGGCGGCCGCCTTGAGCGGCTATGTCGAACAGCAAGCCCAAGATTGGCTCGAACGAATTGGGGAAGAGGAGTTTCTAAATTTCCAGCGCCTCCTATTGTTGGAGGCCATCGACAGTGAATGGCGGGATTACCTCATCGCCATGGACGATCTCCGCCGGGAGATTGGACTGGAAGCATTCGCTCAAAAGGACCCGAAAGTTGAGTACAAGCGTCGCTCGTACCAGATGTTTGCCGATATGCGGGGGAACATTGAGCAGGCTATCGCCGAGGGGTATTTTGGCAAACTAGCCCGGCACAACGCCTATATCAAACAGCAAGAGGCTAACGTCGCTTACCGGGAGCAGCTTAGCCAGGCCGGCTACCAGGTCGTTAAGAAGGGCCGGGGAAAGGGCGTGGAATTGCGCCGGGATGCGCCCAAAGTAGGCCGGAACGATCCTTGCCCTTGTGGCAGTGGCAAGAAGTATAAACATTGCCACTTGCGCAGCGATCAGTCGTCGGCGCCAAAAGGAAAGCGGCCGGTTAAGAATCGTTAATATCTAAGTTTCGTCCCATTCCTGCAGAGCAGCGGCGATTGCCTTCCGAACCTGGAGATCTTCGATATTTTCAGGTCGATCATAAAGCTGGCCGTTTACTCTAATTAACAGACCGCCGCCCGGTTCGCTTTCAAGCAAGACGACCTGCCCCTTGAGTTCGGGATTGGCGTCGATCTGTTTTTGCAGAAGCGGGTTGATCTCGTCGACAATGCTCAGCGGCTCGATTTCTTCCACCGGCAGGGCTGTCTTTTTACTTATCTCCGGGGCTGCTTCTACCAATTCCAGGTCGCGCTGCGCCTCCAGGGAAGCGATGAAGGCCGCCTGGCGTTCCTCGACGGATCCGGCATAGGTTTCGGCCGGTGTTTTTTGGCCCGCGGAGGGTCCTTTGGTCAGGGGAGGCGCAACCCCGGCAGCGACCAGGGTACCGTAACCATTGGCAAAGACGACTAACTCGCCTATAGCAGCCAGGAGGAATCGCCCCAAACCCTCATCGTGGATTTCATTAATTCGCTCAAAACGTTGTTCGCCGACCTGGACCACCAGTTGACCCCTGGGAGGTATGCGAATAATCTGCATTACATCTATTTCTTTGTCCATAGTTATCCCCTGCACCACCTAATATTCATCGTATAGTAGAATGATAAATCAGTGCCAGCTTCCGTCAATAGCTTATTTTGCCTATGCCTAAAATTGGCATGCTGGGCAAAGATGGGTGCCCCGGCCGGCCAAGGCTATTCTCTCCACCATGCTACCACAACGGAGGCATGGTTCGCCAGCACGACCGTAGACGCGCAACTCACTTTGCATAGAGCCACGGCCACCGTCAGGCTTGATGTAGGCGTCATCTATGCTGGAACCCTCGTGCTGAATCGCCGTTGTTAAGATGGTCTGGATTGCTTCATGAAGCGCCAAACATTCGTCGCCGGTCAGAGTGTTGGATTGTCGCCGGGGATGGATGGCCGCCCGGTGGAGCGCTTCATCGGCGTAAATATTACCGATGCCCGCGATAAAGGTTTGATCGAGCAATAACGGTTTGATGACGCGCTTGCGGGTCCCCAACGCCTGACATAGCCATTTTGCTGTAAAACCTGCTTCCAGGGGTTCCTGTCCAAGCTTGCTCAAGACATCTTCCAGGTTGTGGACCAGATATACCCGGCCGAATTTTCGAATATCGCGAAATCGAAACTCGGACCCATTTTCCAGAAGAAAAATGGTGTGTACATGCTTGTCGGCCGGCTCCAGACCATCGGATACCGAAAGCTGCCCGGACATCTTTAGGTGAATAATCAGGTTTTCGCCGGCATCAAGAGCCAGAACCAGGTACTTACCCCGGCGATTGATGGACTTGATCGTCCGGCCCGTTATCCGAGCTATAAGCTCGGGCAAATCGATGTGATCGATATGGCGAGGCCAGTCGTTGACAACGCCTATGATGGTTTCGCCTATCAACGGAGCGCGCAAGCCCCGGACGACTGTCTCAACCTCGGGTAGCTCTGGCATCGGCCTTGCTATGAATCCAACAAGAGGAAGCGGCCACTATCATAGAACAGTTCGTCGTCCACCCAAATTTTGCCGCCGGCGCGCATGTCACAAATCATGTCCCAATGGACCGATGATTTATTAACACTACCCGTTTCAGGGTAGCCGGCGCCAAGGGCCATGTGCATGGTACCGCCAATCTTTTCGTCAAAGAGTATCGACTTGGTAAAGCGCTTGATCCCGTCATTGGTGCCGATGGCAAATTCGCCCAGGTACCGTGCACCTTCGTCCGTATCGAGCGTCGAAATGAGGAAATCCTCGTTTTTCTCGGCCGTTGCCCTGACGACCTTACCCTCTTCAAAGTGCAATTCGATGCCCGTAACTTCCCGTCCGCCGACGATGGCCGGGTAGGAGTAGCGAATCCAACCGTTACAAGAATTTTCGACCGGACCGGTGAAGATCTCGCCACTGGGCATATTGTGTTTGCCATCAGAATTAATGAAGGAACGGCCAGCGATGGAGAGGGTTAAGTCGACATTGGGACCTTTGACCCTGACGTTCTCCTTGCCCACCAACCAATCAACCAGTTTTTGTTGCATGACTGAGACTTTCTTCCACTCGGCGACTGGATCATCTTTGTCTACGTAGCAGGCGCTGTAGACAAAGTCCTCGAAATCGCTGAGAGACATATCTGCTTCCTGGGCGTGGGCATTGGTTGGGAACATGGTGCCCACCCAGCGGAATTCGTTAGTCGCACTGCGTTTCATCGAAATTTCCATCAATTCGCTACGGGAGGCTCGTTGAAGTTTTTGCCTGTCGGGATCGACGGCGCTCAATGTGCGTGTGTTATCATCGGACCACAAACCTATCTGGCAATCGAAGGTCTCTATTACAATCCTTAAAGGTTCAGGAATGTACTTTAACTGATCGTCATTGCCGTTCTTGAGTAAAATTTCCTGAAACTCGGGCACATTCCAGACAGGGAAGGGATGGCCACCCGCGCTGATAATTTCCTTGTAAACTTCCGTCATAAGCGGCTTGGATATGTGTCCGCCGCTGAGCATAACCGTGTCTCCAGGTTGTACCGCGACGCAATAATTGACCAACAAGCTGGCCAGTTTGACATGTCTTGGATCACTCATCTGTTCTCCTATGATTGAGGAAGCTGAAGATGTTCTACCGGCAAGATTATACCAAAAAGATAAGTAGAAAGAACCATGCTTTCCACGTACAATAAACAGGATTACCAGGACGTCAATTATTGTCAGGAGTGAGAGTGGCTTATGTATCCAGAAGATCGCGTACTCGTAACCTATTTGCCGGATCCGGCCGATTTCGAGATCGTGCGCCAGGAAGGCTGGTATCGCATTCCTGAGAAACACGCTCCCAAGGGGTTGCATGCCGAGTATTATGCCTTCTATTTCGGCCGGAAATTTGACGAGAACAAGTGGGCTATTCATTATTATGCTCGCCAACAAGGTTTCGAATTAATAACCCGTCGTGATTTGCTGCCAGAGCAGGCGAATCATCCCCGGGCGAATGAGCGTTACTTCAAGGTTTCTCTTGGCCCATTGCAAAAGGTGAAAGAGCCCATCATCAGTCTGCGTTGGCGACGCATCACCTTTATGCACACCACCTGGGACCGCTTTCAGGATGGCATCGTATTCAGGTTCTGGCTCGCGCATTTTGAAGTTCAATTCGGGTTGAAACCCGCGATCTTTGAGCGTGGCGTAGATCCTGTCAACGT
>PVMS01176901.1_pt1 | contig 14723 bp, 17 predicted proteins | sample 1853461 | NCBI WGS metagenome assembly PVMS01 (sample SAMN08582032, study PRJNA380276) | Marine sediment metagenome, whole genome shotgun sequencing project. | isolation source: ocean sediment barecode stripped | collected 2017 | reverse complement strand
TAGTTTGTACTGTCAGGCATCTGCCTGACTGCATATGTATCCCTGCAATCGTCCCCGAAGACTGTCGCTGCATTCATCTTCCCGGCGTTACTGCCTGCAACTTCCTGGTCATTTTATAACGGTGATGACATTCAACTGGCACTGGGCACGCTTTCCGTTGCCTTCGTTGCGGTTATGCTGTTCTCATCAAGATCCATGCGCGGCATTCTCGCAAAGTCTTTCAGTCTGGGTTCGTATAATACAGAGCTGATCAAGAAACTCGTGACCACAAGGGAAGCAGCGGAACATGCAAAGGGATATGCAGAGAGAGTAAATGTAAAACTGCAGGAACAAATAAAAGAACGTGAACTTGCAGAAGAACGGATCAGATCGTCCAAGCAACGCATGAGCGCAATATTTGACAACATGCAGGACACCATTTATCAGACCGATATAGAAGGCAAGGTTTTATGGACAACGCCTTCTATCAGGCAATTACTCGGTTATTCGACCGAGGAAGTAACAGGCATGAACATAAAAGATTTTTATGTAAGCCCCAACGACCACGACAACCTTAAACAGACCCTGAATGCCAATGATGGGCGCTTGCAGCATTTTGAAACCGGCTTGCTTCACAAGGATGGAACACATATCTGGATCTCTGAAAATTCTCATTACAAATACGACCAGGCTGGTGAAGTGTCCGGCATCGAAGGGACGATAAGAAACATCACGGCATTAAAACAGGCAAAAGAAGAACTTCAACAGGAAAAAGAACGCGCCCAGGTTACACTTGGTTCAATTGGCGATGGCGTTATCACCACGGACCTTAATGGTGATGTTGAATATATGAACACCATTGCGGAACAATCAACCGGCTGGAAACTGGAGGATGCACGTAGCAAGCCTATACTAAAGGTATTCAAGGTTCTTGATGAGAAAACCCTTGAGTCCCCGCCGAATCCCGTATCAATCTGTCTTGAACAAGGTAAAAGCGCCATGCTGGCCGGACACCTGTTGCTGGTTCACCGCTACCGGAACCAGCGTCTTTCTGTTGAAATTAATGCTTCCCCGATACGGGATTCAAATGCCGATGTAACTGGTGTGGTACTCGTTTTCCATGATGTTACAGAATTGCGGGGACTTGCCAAGAAGATGTCATATCAGGCAACCCATGATTCACTGACTGGCCTGATAAACCGGCGTGAATTCGAGAATCGTATCAATCAATCACTTGAAGATGCTCGCAGCACCAATGTTCAACATACCCTGTGCTACATGGACCTGGATAACTTCAAGGTTGTCAATGATACCAGCGGCCATATCGCCGGTGATGAGTTACTCAAACAACTGACCATAAAATTACGCATGGAGCTGCGCGAAGCAGACACGCTCGCACGGCTTGGCGGTGATGAATTTGGCATTCTGCTGGAAAACTGTTCTTTGGAGAAGGCACATGAGCTGGCAGAGAACATACGCAAGGTTGTTGAAGATTTCCGGTTTGTCTGGGACAACACATCATTCAGAATTGGCGTCAGCATCGGGCTTGTATCGATAACAGCAGACAGTGGCACGCTGACCGCCATATTAAGTTCCGCAGATTCCGCCTGCTATGTGGCAAAAGATCAGGGCAGGAACCGTATTCACATTTACCAGTCAAATGACGAGGCGCTCGTTGAACGTCACGGGCAAATGCAGTGGGTACAGCGCATTCAGAATGTTCTTGATGAGAACCGTTTTCGTCTTTTCTTCCAGCCAATTGCAAAACTAAACCCGTCGATTTACGAAGATGTGAAAATGCATGGTGAAGTCCTGCTGCGCATGCTGGATGAAGACAACAAAATTGTCGGACCCGGCTCCTTCATTCCATCCGCTGAAAGGTATCAGCTCATGCCTGCAATTGACCGCTGGGTAGTTACAAATACCTTTAAAATGCTCACCATCGATGAAAAACGCATAGAGCAGCAGGTAAGCACCTGCTGCATTAACCTGTCCGGGCAATCATTGTCAGACGATCGCTTTATGGATTTCCTGGTCAAGGAAATCAAAAAAAGTGGTGTACCCCCCGACATCTTGTGCTTTGAAATTACGGAAACAGCAGTTATTGCAAACCTTTGCAATGCGTCCACATTAATATCGACACTGCGTGAGATGGGCTGCCGGTTTGCGCTGGATGACTTTGGCGTCGGCCTGAGTTCTTTCGGTTATCTTAAAAACCTGTCTGTTGATTACCTGAAACTTGATGGCTGCTTTGTAAAAAATATGGTGGCCGACAACATCGACCACGCGATGGTAAAAGCGATCAACCAGATTGGCCACACCATGAATATAAAAACGATTGCAGAATTTGTAGAGGATGAGGCAACCCTGAATGCAGTCCGCGAGGTTGGTGTCGACTATGCCCAGGGTTATGTAATTGCCAAACCTATGCCTATAGAAATAGGGCTTTACTATAGCCTTGAAGAAATAAACACCCTCATCAGGCAGGAACAGCCCGCACAAATGAAATCTGCTGCAGGTAAAAACTAGCTCGCACTTTTTACTGCGGAACTGGATGCGGGCTACTCTTTTTCTTCGGCCTCCAGCCGGTCCAGTTCAGCCTCCATCTCGGCATCACTCATTCCCCGGTCTTCATTTGCATCTGCCACATTATTTGACGCTGCTTCCTGTTTCACAAACCAGCCCGAAAAATAGACGCCTACTTCAAACAATAACCACACAGGCACTGCAAGCAAGGTCTGCGATATCACATCAGGTGGCGTAAGCAGCATGCCGACAACAAATGCACCAACGATAATATAGGGGCGCTTCTGCCGCAAACTATCCTGCGTAGCCACGCCGGTCCACACCAGCAACACGGTAAATATTGGCACTTCGAATGCGGCACCAAACGCAAAAAACAGGGTCAGCACAAAATCCAGATAACGGCTGATATCCGTCATTATCGAAACACCTTCCGGGGCTGCACTGGTGAAAAAAGCGAATATCAGCGGGAACACTACGAAATAGGCAAATGCTGCACCCGCATAGAACAGAAATGTGCTCGAAACCAGCAATGGCCATATCAACCGGCGTTCATGCTTGTACAATCCGGGAGCGACAAAGGACCATAGCTGATACAACACATAGGGTATGGCTATAAAAAGCGCCAGGAACAAGGTCAGCTTGAACGGAATCAGGAACGGTGACGCCACTTCTATAGCAATCATGCTGCTATCTTCAGGTAGATGCGCCATCAACGGGACGGACAAAATAGAAAACAGGGTATTGGAGAACGGCATGAGCACAACGAATACCACACCAATAACCAGCAACATACGCAACAGGCGATCACGCAACTCTATCAGGTGATAGATCAGGGGTTGTTCCGTGTCATCTGACACAACAGGATCCTGATTACTTTGATTTGTCATCTGCGGGAAGGCTTTCCACAGGTTCTGACGTAGTTTCAGTCGACGGCTGTATATCAGGCTGATGGTGAGGCGTGCTTTCCACAGCACTCAACGGGTCACCCGAGATCTCATCAATCAGTTCTTCAAGCTCCGGCGCGGCGGCCTGTTTCGCAAGTGCTTTTTTCAGCTCTTCAGTCGCCAGTTCACGGTCGATATCCGCCTTTACTGAAGCAACAAAACCGCGCATCTTCCCCACCCATAGTCCGGCGGTGCGGGCTATCCGGGGCATGCGTTCCGGACCCACCACCAGCAGTAAAATCACCAGGATAAAAATGATCTCCCAGAACCCGATATCGAACATAATGAATCCGTCGAACCGTATATGCGGCTGTGTTTGCTACACTTTGTCCTTGTCGCGTTTGGTGACTTCGCCATCAATGACATGTCCGTCTGTCTTGTCATTCAGCGATTTATCACTCTTTGCCTCTGCTTCACCATCATGCATGGACTGCTTGAAGCCTTTTATAGCACCACCCAGGTCAGAGCCAATATTCTTTAACCGCTTCGCACCGAACAGCACCAGCACGATGGCCAGAATAATCAGCAATTGCCAGACACTAATACCCATGACTACTCTCCACCCGTGTTAACACAGGAAATTGTACATACATTAATCGCACGCTACTTGTCTCGCGCTGCCTTTTCATCAAGGCCTGAAATATCAAAGCGACTCGCAAGTTCTTTCAATACATCTTCGGGACCCAGGCCGCGCGCCGACAACATAACCAGTGTATGAAACCATAAATCAGCCGTCTCATAGACCAACTGCGTATCATCATCCTCTTTGGCGGCAATAATAGTCTCTGTCGCTTCTTCACCGACTTTCTTCAGGATGGTATTCATGCCCTTCTCGAATAACCCGGCGACATAGGAGGTATCAGCACTTGCGGACTTGCGTTCCTCGATGACAGCTGCCAGCTTTTCCAGTGTATCATTCATGTACTGCACATCCTGACTCTCTTTTGGTATACAGACCTTTACTGTTTTCCATATATAGCTGCAGGGTCTTTCAGAACCGGATCAACGGCAACCCAGCGCCCGTCTTCGAGACGTTGATAGAAACAACTGCGCCGCCCGGTGTGGCATGCTATGCCGCCCTGCTGTTCAACCTGCAACATCACAACATCATTGTCACAGTCCAGACGGATTTCCCGAACCATTTGCTGGTGCCCTGATTCCTCACCTTTGCGCCATAATTTCTTCCTGGAGCGAGACCAGTATACGGCTACCCCTTCATCAACCGTCAGCTGCAAAGACTCACGGTTCATCCAGGCGACCATCAGGACCTTGCCATCACCGGCATCCTGCGCAACAGCCGGAACCAGGCCATCATCAGTCCACTTGATCTCGTCCAGCCAGGCATCGCTATTCATCTGTAACTCCCGCCAACCAGGATTCCGGACATAATTACAACCTTACCTCTATACCACGTTCCGCCATATGTTGCTTGGCTTCACCCACAGTGAACTCCCCGAAATGGAAGATGCTGGCTGCCAAAACCGCATCAGCCTTACCTTCGAGAATCCCCTCGGCAAGGTGCTCCAGCTTACCCACACCACCTGAAGCGATAACCGGCACATCCACCGCCTCACTGATCGCACGCGTCAGCGCAAGGTCAAACCCGTCACGCGTTCCATCCCTGTCCATACTGGTTAACAAAATTTCACCGGCACCGTAAGACACCATGCGTTGCGCCCATTCGACCGCATCAATTCCGGTTGCTTTACGCCCCCCATGGGTAAATATTTCCCAGCGTTGATCCTCGCCACCGGTGCTGACCTGTTTGGCATCTATAGCAACCACAATACATTGTGAACCAAAGCGTTCTGCCGCCTCCTTCACAAACTCGGGATTAAAAACTGCTGCGGTATTGATGCCGACCTTGTCCGCACCCGCATTCAGCATGCGTCGGATATCGGCAACTTCACGAATACCACCACCGACCGTGAGCGGAATGAATACCTCACCGGCTACCTGTTCAACCACATGTACCATGGTCTCACGTTGGTCAGAGCTCGCAGTAATATCAAGAAAGGTGAGCTCGTCAGCGCCTTCCTGGTCATAGCGACGCGCTATCTCAACCGGATCACCGGCATCGCGTATATCGACAAACTGTACACCTTTGACAACACGCCCGGCATCGACATCCAGGCAGGGAATAATACGTTTCGCGAGGCCCATGGTGTTGATTCAGTCTGCCGGCCCCGGGCACAGCTCGTCAGCCAGTTGCTGCGCAGCTGCAAGATCCAGCGTACCCTCATAAATGGCCCGACCGGTAATTGCGCCAACAATACCTTCGTCAGTCACCGCACATAATGCCCGCACATCCTCGATGCTGGTAATACCGCCGGATGCGATTACCGGGATGGTAATGGCCCTTGCCAGTTCCACCGTGGACTCTACATTTACACCATTCATCATGCCGTCACGGCCAATGTCGGTATAAATAATAGCTTCCACGCCATCCTGTTCGAAACGTTGCGCCATATCGATCACTGAATGGTGGGACAGTTTGGACCAGCCATCGATTGCCACCTTACCCTCCTTCGCATCCAGTCCGACAATAATATGTCCGGGGAACTCAACACACAGATCATTTATAAAATGCGGCGCACTGACCGCCTTGGTGCCAATAATGGTGTATTGTACGCCGGCATCCAGATAGGCCTGCACTGTCTCCTCGTCACGGATGCCGCCACCAACCTGTATGGGTAGGTCCGGGAACGCTTCCGCAACCGCCTTGATCGAAGCTGCATTAACCGGCCTGCCTTCAAAAGCACCATTCAGGTCGACCATGTGCAACCGCCGCGCCCCTGCATCTACCCAGCGCCGGGCAACCTTTACAGGATCATCTCCAAAAACAGTTTCATCCTCCATCCGCCCTTGCCGAAGACGCACACATTTACCATCCTTCAGATCAATCGCAGGTATCAGCAACATGCTTCAAGGTTCTCCATTCCAGCCAACGAAATTCTCCAGAAGCTGCAGCCCGGTATGCTGGCTCTTCTCCGGATGAAACTGCACCGCAAAAATATTATCGCGTGCAACCACTGACGTAAATTCAATCCCGTAAGGTGTTGTGGCAGCAACATCATCCACGTTCCCGGGCGATGTATAATAACTGTGGACGAAGTAAAACCGGCTGTCGGTGGGGATCTTTTCCCACATGGTGTGCGAGCGTACTTGCTGTACCTGGTTCCAACCCATATGAGGAATCTTGAGACGTTCGCTACTATCTGCAGACGTTATCTCCCGCGGAAAGTGTTTTACCGTACCAGCAATAATACCCAGACACACTGTACCCTGATTTTCTTCACTTTTATCCAACAGGGCCTGCAAACCCAGACACACACCCAGCACCGGCCTGGAAGCAACCGCCTGGACCACGACTTCATCCAGGCCGGTTTTCTTCAGTTCCGCCATACAATCACGAATCGCGCCGACACCCGGAAACACTACCCGATCTGCTGACAATATTTGCTCACGCCTGTTGCTGACAACGACCCTTTGCTTGCCGGCAACGTGCTCCAGCGCCTTGGCAATGGAATGCAAATTCCCCATGCCGTAGTCGATAATTGCGATGCAAGTCATGATGGAGTTGGCAGCCAGAGATCATCCGCCGGGCCGCATGATATATCAGGTGATATCAGAGGCTCCCTTTGGTTGATGGCATCCTGTCTCCCATTGCTGCATCCATCTCCAGCGCCATACGCATGGCACGCCCGAATGCCTTGAAAACAGTTTCAGCAATATGGTGCGCATTATCCCCGCGCAGGCAATCGATGTGCATGGTCACCAGTGCATGATTACTAAAGCCCTGGAAAAACTCATGCAACAGGTCAACGTCAAAATCGCCAATCCGGGCGCGCGGATACGTTACCTGATATTCAAGCCCGGGACGGCCCGAAAAATCGATTACCACACGTGACAGCGCCTCATCCAGCGGCACGTATGCGTGCCCGTAGCGACGTATACCGCGCTTGTCTGCAACCGCTTTGCAAACCGCCTGACCCAGCGTTATCCCGATATCCTCAACAGTATGATGCCCGTCAATGTGCAGATCACCCCTGGCCTGGACATCAATATCCATCATGCCGTGCCGGGCAACCTGGTCGAGCATATGCTCCAGAAACGGCAACCCCGTATCAAATGAGGATTTACCGCTGCCATCAAGGTTAACGGAAACGCTGATCTGCGTCTCCAGTGTGTCGCGGCTAACTGCCGCCTGTCGCTGTGACATAAAAGTTACCCGTTAAAAATCAATCCAGCATTAAGGCTGGATTATATATTAACAGTTTACAATGGAGGTTTAACCTCCAGCCAGAAAGTAACCGGGCCGTCATTAATCAATGAAACCTGCATATCTGCACCAAAATCGCCGCTAGACACGGATGGCAGCGCCAATCGCGCCTGCTGCAACAGATAGGCAAACAAATGCTCGCCTGCTGCACGGCTGGCCGCGGTTGAGAATCCGGGACGCGTCCCGCTACGGGTATCGGCTGCCAGTGTAAATTGTGGCACCAACAAGATTTCTCCGCCCACCTGGCTGATATTGAGGTTCATTTTACCTTCAGTATCGGCAAACACCCGGTAGTCGAGCAAGCGCTTCAGCAACCTGCGGGCTTCAGTCTCACCATCACCCCTTTGTACGCCTACAAACACCAGCAAACCCGGACCTATTGTGGAAAAACGCTCGCCGCCGATATCCACGTGCGCACTGCGAACGCGCTGCAACAGGCCAATCATCGAAAACGCGTTGCAAACTGATTGGTTGCGGTTATCAATGCATCCACAGTCCCCGGTTCGGTTGCAGAATGACCGGCATCAGGGATGATCTGCAGGCGTGCCTCAGGCCACGCCTGGTGCAATGCCCAGGCCTGCTCCAGCGGACACACCATGTCATAGCGTCCGTGCACAATAACACCTGGAATATCCTGTAACCGCGATGCGTTCCTTATAATCTGGTCTGCAGACAGAAAACTGTCATTCATGAAATAATGGCATTCAATACGCGCAAGGCTCAGGGCTGTTTTCGGATTTACAAAATGATCAACGACCGCCGCTTTCGGCAACAGTGTCGATGCATGTGCTTCCCATAGTGACCAGGCCTTGGCCGCAGCCATTCTGGTAATTTCATCCTCACCCGTCAGCCGTCGATAATAGGCACCGACCATATCCTGCCGCTCAGTCACTGGAATGGGTCTCTGGTAATCTTTCCACCGGTCCGGCAATAGATAGGATGCCCCATCCTGATAGAACCAGTGAATATCCCGTGGTCGGCACAGGAAAATACCCCGCAGAACAAGACTCAGCACCTTGTCAGGGTAGGTTTCGGCGTAGACAAGCCCCAGGGTTGACCCCCATGAACCACCGAATACTATCCACCGATCGATACCCAATCTGGCACGTATAAATTCCATATCCGACACCAGTGCCTGCGTGGTATTACCATCCAGGGTCGCGTGCGGAACCGAACGGCCACACCCGCGTTGGTCAAACAGCACAATCCGGTAAATTTCAGGATCAAAGAATTGCCGGTGATAGCGCTCACAGGCCGCGCCCGGACCACCGTGTACAAATACCACAGGTAAACCATCCGGGCGGCCGCATTCCTCGACATACAGACTATGTCCGTCAGACACTTCAACCGTGTGCTGTTGATAAGGCTCGATGGCTGGAAACAGTTGCTGCATGAGTCTGGCTTTATATATTCAGTATCTGAACCAAGAAGGGCGTGCAATTGCACGCCCTTCACTGGTTACAACGTAACCCCTTTTCGGGTTAACTGTCTTATCTTGATTTGACTCAGATAAACAGGCAAACGTCTGACTTCTGCGCAATTGGCAGGAATGAAGTCGCGCCGACAAAATCGGTGACCTCAGGGATGAACTCACTGGGATCGAAACCAAACACGTCGACCGTCATCTGGCAGGCAACCATCTTTACATCGGCCTCGAGACACAGACTGCGCAGTTCTTCAACGGTTGCGACTCCCTTGTTCTTGAAAGTCTTCTTCATCAAACCCGTAGCCACCTTCTCAAAACCGGGTATTCCGGCCATCAGCAGGTTAGGCATTGGCCAATCAAAGTCCTGAAACCACTTAGGGCCGAACGGCATTTTCATCGGCATCGCCGGATTACCCAACGGACTGACATCTGCGTTGAGTTTTTTCTTTAACAGCAACAGGCCATAGAAGGTGAAGAACACATCCACTTCCCAACCCAGTGCGGCGGCCGTTGATGCAAGAATGAAAGGTGGATAGGCCCAGTCCAGTGTACCTTTGGTGGCAATGATAGACATGGAAGGTGTCTTGGAAGCCTCGATCTCCTCAAGCTTCTTGGGTAAAAGCTCATCCAGCTTCTTGTCCAACCACGCATCCAGCTGCGCATTATCCTGAACGTTTTCTGCTGTTGTTGACATAATTGTTCTCCTCAAGCGACGCCACACAACACCAATGCCGAGTGATGTTCAGGAATCGTTCTGTTACTGACGGAAAATTTCCGACGTGGTTATTTGGCCTTCAATTATCACCCAAGTTCCTAATGTTACTTGTGCCACAATATCCGGACAGTTATTTATGAATCCATAAGTATATTTATATGTCCCTCAGGGGTCAATTTATGCCAAGGCGATATTCACTGGCAAGCGCTCAAATTCCTCGAGAAATGTGCTTAACACTGCTCCCACGGCAGGTCGTGATATCGCCAGCCACCGACCGTACTGCGATGGTGATCATGGTCCAGCTCGCCTTCGAATCCATCGGTAACATTGTAAACTTCTGAAAAGCCATTTTTAATCAGTAGGATACCTGCCTCCAGGGAACGTTTCCCGCTGCGACAGATCAGCACCACCGGGGCATCGCCACCGTGCTCACCCATCCCGATCCCGCCCAGCATAACTTTGCGTACCTCGGTGACGAAATCCGGATTAACCGTCCATTCGGGGGCGTCAATCCACGGCACATGAACGCTTCCCTTGGGGTGTCCAACGAACAGGAACTCCATACTGGAACGCACATCTATCATAACAACTCTTTGATTATTATTAATTAATTCCCATGCCTGCGGTGATTCCAGTGGCCTGACTTCAGTAACCATACAATTTTCTCCTGTGCTGCCTTATTAAAGACACTACGAGCCATCATACTGCCCATTCTCTAGTGTCGTGTCCTATGGCGCAAATTCCTGTAGTGGAATAAAGTCACGATAGGCTGGAAGTCATGGAATCTTGCCTGTAGATTAGCAGCTCACAAGAACCTCAGGAATTAATACGATGATTTTCCTTGGCGATATAAGGATATTAACACCACTTTATACTGCATTTATGGAAAATAATAGAAATAAAATACCACATTAATATTTATTTAAATATTGTGGTTATTTTACTATTAATTACAGCAATATAATCTACTAAAGTGGGTATTATTCGTTATTAGCCTTTTAAAGATATGCGCTCACATTTAATCAAACTTATCATGTACCTGTTCGCCTATTTACCGTTACCGGTCATTCACGGCGTAGGGGCGGGTGTTGGCTGGGGCCTGATGCTGATACCAAACCGCTCCAGAAAAACGACTGAAATCAATATTGCCCTGTGCTGGCCGGAGCTGTCTCCACAGGAGCAACGTAAGCTGGTTCGCAAAAGCCTGATAGAAACAGGCAAAACCATCATGGAAACAGGTGCCCTGTGGCTGCGGCCCGGCAATAACACACTGCGCCTGATCAAGCATGTCGATGGTGTCGAACTGGTCAATCAGGCGATAGCAGCAGGGACGGGCGCTGTTCTGGCCACGCCACATCTCGGTGCCTGGGAAGGCGCAGGTCTTTATTGCGCTGCAAAATTTAATATTACCTGCCTCTACCAGCCACTCAAACTGCCAGGCTTTGAACAGTTGGTACAAACTGCACGCGGCCGACTCGGCGGAAATTATGTGCCCACCGACGCCAGTGGCGTCCGGACTATCTACAGAAATCTTGCGCAGGGTGGGATTGTAGCCATGTTACCTGACCAGGAACCAAAATCAGGCACCGGCAGATTTGCACCATTCTTTGGTGTGCCTGCCTACAGCATGGTGTTTCTCGCACGCCTGGCAGCAAAATCGAAAACGCCCATTATTTTTGTATGGTGCGAGCGGCTCTCCTGGGGACGCGGGTATCATTTGCACTTCAGAGCAACACCCCCCGCCACCCATTCCAGCAATCTGGACGAAGCAGTGCCCGCCATGAACAAAGCAGTAGAGGCATGTGTCAGGGAATGCCCTGCGCAATACCAGTGGAGTTATCGGCGATTCAAAACCAGACCGGCAGGTGAAAAATCTTTTTACAGGAAATCTATTGCTTCAAGTGCGGGCTAACGCCGCCAGAATGCGCGGGTAAACAAAATCAACAGGGTGAAAATTTCCAGCCGCCCAAGCACCATGGCAAACGAGAGCGCCCATTTGGCAGGGTCATTCAGATCAATATAATTGGCACCGACACCGGCAAGACCCGGCCCCAGATTATTCATGCATGCGGCAACAGCCGAGAAAGCAGTTATCTGGTCCAGCCCGGTTGCCATCAGGAACAGCATGAGGACGACAAAACTGCCGACATAGGCTGCAAAAAACCCCCACACCGCACTGATAACACGATCGGGCATGGGCTTGCCTCCCACCTTGACCGGTATCTGTGCACTCGGGCGAATCAGCCGCATGGTTTCCCGGTGCCCTTGTTTGAGCAGCAGCAGGAAACGGATGACCTTCATACCGCCGCCTGTGGAACCCGCGCAACCCCCGATAAAACTTGTAAACAACAGCATCACCGGCAAAAAGCCCGGCCAGTCAAAATAATCTGCCGTGGTAAAACCAGCTGTCGTTCCTATAGACACCGCCTGAAACAGCCCGGCATACAAGGCATCATCAATGAAAATAAAGGTGTCCGTATAGTACAGATAGGCAACGGTAATCGCCGTCACTATTACCATAATTCCGAGATACGTCTTCATTTCAGAATCTCTGATATAGGCCTTCAGGCTCTTCGAGTGCCATGCGACAAAATGCAGCGCGAAGTTCATTCCTGCCAGCAGCATAAAAACAACGGCAATCATTTCAATGCTGGTACTCTCAAAATAGCCCATGCTATGGTCATGCGTCGAGAACCCGCCAATTGCTATAGTTGAGAAACTATGACCAATTGCATCAAAACCACTCATGCCTGCCAACCAGTAACAGACAGCACAGACAATCGTCAGTACCAGGTAGATATACCAAAGCGCCTTGGCAGTTTCCTTGATGCGCGGAGTCAGCTTGGTATCTTTAAGCGGACCCGGAGCTTCCGCACGGTAGAGCTGCATCCCGCCGATACCCAGCATCGGCATTATGGCAACGGCCAGAACGATAATGCCCATACCACCCAGCCACTGCAGCTGTTGCCGGTAAAACAAAATGGATTTCGGCAAGTCATCCAGACCGGTGATAACTGTCGCGCCCGTCGTTGTCAGGCCGGAAAAAGACTCAAAAACAGCGTCTGTCACGGATAACTCGGGATGCACTGCCAGTGCCAGCGGTAATGCGCCGGCCAGCCCCAGAACAACCCAGTACAACACCACAATCAGAAACCCGTCCCGCACCCGCAGATCATCCCTGAAGCGACGCACAGGCAGCCACAGTACGCAGCCCAGCACCAGCACTGCAGTGGCACCAATCACAAAAATCTGCGCCTGGCCATCCTGATAAAACCAGGAGACAAGTGCAGGCGGCAGCAGTGTGCTGCTGAACATCATCAGCAACAAGCCAAGTAAACGCTGGATAGAAAGCAGGTGCATGCTCTAAACAGACTTGTCAGGGGAAACAGGCACGGTTTTCAGACAGGCATATCAGAAGAACGTAACTCCGACCTGGAACAAGCGCTCAACATCATTAATGCACTTCTTGTCGGACAGAAACAGAATCACATGATCATCCGTCTCTATAACCGTATCATGGTGCGCAATAATAACCTCCTCACCACGAACAATGGAGCCAATTGTTGCTCCCGTCGGCAACTTGATTTCATCAATCGCACGCCCAACCACCCTGGAACTACTGCGATCACCATGCGCAACCGCTTCAATCGCTTCCGCAGCACCGCGTCGCAGGGAATGTACCATCACCACGTCACCACGCCGGACATGCGTCAGCAGGCTGCCGATGGTTGCCTGCTGCGGCGAAATAGCTACATCAATAACGTCACTCTGCACCAGATTCACATAGGATGCACGATTAATCAGGGACATAACCTTGCGCGCACCCAGTCGCTTGGCCAGCATAGAGGAAAGAATGTTGGCTTCCTCATCATTGGTAAGCGCACAAAAAACATCCGTATTCTCGATGTTCTCCTCGAGCAGCAACTCCTCATCGGCAGCGTCACCCAGCAACACAATTGACTTGTCGAGAGTCTCGGACAACAGCTTTGCACGCCCTTCATTGCGCTCGATAAGCTTGACCTGGTACTGGTGCTCAATCGCAGAAGCGAGCCGCAGACCGATGTTACCGCCACCGGCAATGATGACGCGCTTTACCGGCTTATCCAGCTTGCGAAGTTCACCCATAACGGAGCGGATATGCTCCCTGGCCGCAACAAAAAACACCTCGTCATCAGCTTCGATGATGGTGTCACCTTCCGGCGTAATCGGTTTTCCCTGACGGAAAATGGCAGCAACACGTGCATCGATTCCCGGCATATGCTCCTTCAGATCGCGCAACTCGTGCCCTACCAGCGGTCCGCCGTAATAGGCGCGCACGGCAACCAGTTGCACCATACCACCAGCAAAATCCAGCACCTGCAAGGCGCCGGGATACTCGATGAGGCGCTGTATATAATCGGTAACGAGCTGTTCCGGGCTGATGAGCACATCCACCGGCAAGGCTTCCTGCGCAAACAGCTTTGCATGGTTCAGGTATTCGACTGAACGCACCCTGGCGATCTTGGTTGGTGTATGAAACAGCGTATAGGCAACCTGGCACGCGATCATATTGGTTTCATCGTTACGCGTTACCGCGATAATCATGTCGGCATCGTCCGCACCTGCCTGTGACAGGACGTCAGGATGCGATGCATGACCTTTGACCGTACGAATATCCAGTCGATCCTGCAAATCCTGCAGGGTAGCCGCATTATCATCAACAACCGTGATGTCGTTTGCCTCACTGGCCAGATTGCTGGCAACCGATGCACCGACCTGACCGGCACCCAGAATTATGATTTTCATGAACTGTTAAGTATCCTGCCCGGATTGGTATTCCACATTTCTGTATGCAAGACCCGTTACTCAGCG
>PVMS01163738.1_pt1 | contig 14723 bp, 13 predicted proteins | sample 1853461 | NCBI WGS metagenome assembly PVMS01 (sample SAMN08582032, study PRJNA380276) | Marine sediment metagenome, whole genome shotgun sequencing project. | isolation source: ocean sediment barecode stripped | collected 2017 | reverse complement strand
GTTACGAAAGAAGCGATATAGTAAAAAAGAAGATGTAGAAATAAAAAAAAAAAAAAAAAAAAGAAAACCACAATTTGAAAAAATAATTGTTGAAGTACAAGCAACAGAATCAGAATATCCTCCTTGCATTTCTTCTCTTATAGGAAGAGCAACAAATGGGCAACACCTTTCACATGCTGAACGATTTACTATGGTCACATATTTACTACACCAAGGAGTAGAAATAAATTCCATTGTGAATTTATTTTCAAAAGTTAGCGATTTCAAAGAAGAAAAAACACGTTACCAAATAGAAAACCTTGCAGGTCAAAGGGGTGGCATAATTAAGCCTTATGTAACATACAATTGTGCTACATTACAAACCCATAATGTTTGCCCTCATCCGAATGATCCCATATGCAATTCCATAAGAAATCCATTAACGTATCATTTAAAGAAAAAAATTGTAACTACCTAACTCCTATTTTCTTTATTAATATAATTTAGTTTCTAAGAGGAGGATTAAAAAAGATAAAACAAAAAAAACTATCTGAAGAGGATTGGACTATTACTCCTTTTTTAGGATTGAGTATTTTAGGTTTTATTACCATACTTCTTGATTTCATATTTTTACAAGGTTTTAGTTTCAAGTATATAGGAATTGCAGGATTAATCTTGATAATATTGGGTGGAGTTATTCGGATGAAAGCAAGGTTAGAATTAAGAAAAAGAGCAGGATTTAACTCTCCAGTTAAAACTTCAAAACTGCAGATAATAAAAGATCATCAGCTACTAAGAGATGGAATCTACAAACACATTCGACACCCCCTATATCTAGGAGAAATTTTAAGAAATCTTGGTATTGCAGTATTGTTATCTAGTTTTTATGGGGTTTTAATAATAGGTTTGTCTTCATTTTTTTTGCTCATTCGTATTGAAATTGAAGAAAAAATGCTAATTTTAGCATTTGGAAAATATTATAAAGAATACAAAAAGAAAACAACAAAATTAATACCATATCTCTATTAAAGTAATATTATTCCAAAAAGATCCAATATCTGAACTAATTTTTGAATATCTTAAAATTAGAAAACTCAATAATATCAAAAAATTTTAGCTAATATTGCCAGAAATTGTTAAGTATCATAGAAAAACAAATTAGATCAGATTGACAGGTTAAATCTTATAGTTATCGGAGACTTACTAATTGTTAAATAAAGATGAACTTATGTGGGTTGAAAAATATCGACCAAAAAAATTAAACGAAATTGTGGGATTAAAACACATTGTTAATAGTATACAAGCTTTTCTAAAAAATCCTAAAACAATGCCACACCTATTACTAGCTGGGATTCCTGGCACTGGAAAAACCACAATGGCATTATGTATTGCACGAGAACTGTTTGGAGAAAATTGGAAAACTTTTACATTGGAACTAAATGCTTCTGATGAAAGAGGAATAAACACAGTTCGAGATAGAATTAAAGGTTTTTCGCGTTATAGCAGAGCAAGTTTTGGAAATGTGCCTTATGCACTTATTGTATTAGATGAAAGTGACCAAATGACAAGACCAGCTCAAACAGCTCTTAGAAGAATAATGGAAACAAGTTCGCGAACAAGTAGATTTATTTTGATATGCAATTACTCTAATAAAATTATAGAACCTATCCAAAGTCGATGTGCCATATTTCGTTTTTCTAAACTCAACGAAAAAGCTATGGTAGAGCATATTAAAAATATTGCCGAAAAAGAGAAATTATTGCTTTCTGAAGAAGTTGCAGAAAAAATAATTGAGTACTCTAATGGAGATTTAAGATATGCAATTAATGCTTTACAAACAGCTGCTGCCTACGGAGAAGGAGAAATAACAGAAAAAATTGTGCTTCAAGTAGTGGGGGAAGCCAGTCCAAAGCAAGTGCAACTAATGCTTTCTAGAGCTCTAAGCGGAAACTTTGTAGAAGCAAGAAAAATGATGTATGATCTTATTGGCCAGTATGGTTTTTCAGGTTCAGAAATAGTTCGTCAAATTCAAAGAGAATTAATGAAAGTCTCTTACCTGAATGATTCTCAGAAAGCAGAATTAACAAATTTAATTGGAGAATATGATTATCGCTTAACTCAAGGTGCAAATAATGATATTCAGCTCAGTGCATTATTAGCACAATTTTCAAAATTTAGAAAATTAGAAAGTGACTAATAGTTGAATATTAACCATTTGTGGGTTGAAAAATATCGACCGAAAAACATTTCTGAAGTGTTGGGTAACAAAGAAGCTAAAACTGCTTTTATTGCATGGTTATCTAATAAAAAACGTAGAAAAAAAGCGGTTTTACTATTCGGACCAGCAGGAGTAGGAAAAACAGCATTAATAAACGCAGCTGCTCTCCAGTTTGGTTATTCAATTATTGAAATGAATGCAAGTGATACCAGAACTAAGAATGCAATAAATAAAATAGCTAAACCTGCAACTTCATATACAGCTCTTGACAAGTTCACTTCTCATTCTAAACTTGACAAGTTCACTTCTCATTCTAAAGGTAATATTTTATTTTTAGATGAAGTAGATGGAGTGTTTGGTCAACAAGATCGGGGAGGAATTCCAGCAATAATAAAAATCGTTAACCAATCTTTAGTTCCAGTTATGATGGCTGCTAATGATCCTGATCTTCGAAAGATAAAGCAATTAAAAAAAGTATGTAAAGTAATACATTTTCAACAAATTCGATTACCATTAATAATTACTATGCTTCAAAGAATTTGCTTAAGTGAAAATATTGAAACAGAATTTGAAGCTCTAGAGAGAATTGCTATAAATAGCAAAGGAGATGTGAGAGCTGCAATAAATGATTTACAAAGCGTAGCTAATGTAGGAAAAGTCTTAACGCTTCAAGACACTTTGTTTCTTACTAACAGAACCAAAGATATTAGTATGTTTGATACTCTCAAGGGTGTTTTTTCTGCTAAATCACATAAAGAAGCGGCTTCAATACTTAATTATTCAAATGTTAGCTATGATGATTTTCTTCTTTCATTTAGTGATAATTTACCTCGTCGTTATTCTAATTTAGACGATTTGGCTATTGCTTATGATTTATTATCCAAAGCAGACATGTTCAGAGGTAGAGTGGGAATTGAAAATTGGAATTTATTAAAATATTTTTTTAATCTTATTGCTGAATCTGCAGCTATTTCTCCTGATTCGTTTAAACCTTTCGAGTTTATTTATCCACCAATAAGAATTATGAAGCTTTTTTGGACAAAAAATCAAAGAACGATATTAGATTCCATTTCTTCAAAAATTGCACACTCGTTTCATGTATCAAAATTTACGGCAAAAGAAGAAATGCTACCATTCATGAAGATTATGTTAGAGAGAGAAAAAACAAAATCTATATTTGCGTATCTTGATTTTGAACCTAATGAAATAGATTTCATAAAAAAAATGAAAAAGTTGTAATGGAATAAAAAAATGCTTGTATTAAATAAGAACTCGTTCACTCTTCCCAGAGTAGAAAAAAGCCAATTTATTGAATTATTGCGACTTGGCTTAAAATATGACCGCACTCAGGGTATATATAAAATTAACAATTACAACAATATCAAGAAACTTAGTGATGCTCTCTCAATCATCTTAAATGATGAAAAAATTTGTTTTCTTCAAAGATGTATTATGTGTAATAAGAATTTTCCGTGTTCTAGTTGTAAATATATTGAATCATGCGCAACAAAAGATCTCCCTTTTGAGTGTGTATGTTATAGTTGTCTTAAAAAAGAAAAAATCAGCAGTAAAAATATTCTACCTAAACAAGAAAATGAAAAGCTTCCAAAAACAAAAATTCAACAAAAATTGATGTAAAAATAAAAATCTATTATAAATAAAATATTTCTAAAAAATATTTTTTGCTTACTTATGCAGTTCTATTTTTTAAATTTTTTTGAAATAAAGATGTGAAAATGACTTATAGAGGTCCGTTTGACAAACTGTTATTAAACCAGGAGTCAGGGTTTTGATATCGTACTTGTGGGCCTCTTCGCCAGATTACCGTGTAAAATCTACTAAACTCTTTCTGTGACATTCTTTTTTTCATCTGTTTTATCCCTGAATCAATTATCTCAAGAATTAATATAAACAAAATTTCTAACAAAGCAATATATCGAAAAAAGAAATAACGTGTCAATAGATTTCAGAAATTGCATATATTTTTCGAACATTACTATTGGAAGTTCAGTTAAGAAATCATAACAATAAACAAGTGTCCGTATCTGGTTTAGAGTATAGATTGGCTTATAATATTGAAGTAATTAATTTGGTAGATCCAAAGTTGAAACTTTTTTATTTTAGATTTTAGTTATCAACTAGTCCTCTTATTAAGCTGATATTACCCAGATTAAAGAGTAAACAGTTACAAAGGAGAATTCAAGATATTTAACAATAAATATTTAATTTTCGTCAGTGAAGGAAATGACAAATTTCAGCGATTAACTGAAATTAATATTAGAAAGAAAGATTGCAGTCAAATTAGCCAAAATGAACTCGATGAAATCCTCTCTGAAATAGAATGGATATTTCCAGATGATACATATAAATTAAATAGCCAGCTTAATATTTCTGAAAATAATTGCGTCTTACATATCTACGTTACCTTAACGTCTGATGAATCAATTCTCAGAACTCAAATGAAAAACAATATTGGAATTGTATCTAAATTTGAAGTTGAAAAACAGCTTAATGAGTGGTAATTATTTTCTAATTCACTTCACTTATTCAAAATAATGTTTTAATCATTTTGTAAAGGCTTTTAATGTTGGTTGAGTGGATTGAGAAAAGTGAGTTATTTCTAAGTTTTCAGAAGGAAAATCTGCAGTTCCTAAAATATAATTTGGGTGTTTTTCTAGGTTAAATTCATGTTCGTATTTTGAGTAATTAATGGATATTACTGTATCAGCTTTTTGAATTGTTAACTCGTGTAATTCTTTGTTTCTCGGATTTCCGTTCTCTGTGACAATTAAAATGATATTGTTTTCTTTTGCAAATTTTGATAGGTAACTTAAAACCTGTTTATAAATCTGATAAGATTCTTCTCTGTCAATATTGTTATCGCAGTAATATGTTAGAATATCAGATATTATAACTAAATTAGCGTTATATCTAGTAACTGTTTCTTTTAGTTTTTCAAGTATAAGGGATGTCATTTGATATGCGGTAAAAGCCCGTGCAATATGAATTTTTTTTAAAATTGTATCAGGATTAAGATTGTGTAATTTTGCAAGACGTGCTGTCTGATAAAGTTTAAAACTATTTCCACCGTCGACAAAAATTACACTACTTCCTAACCCCCCTAGTTGAGGAGGTAATTGTGCTCTAACGCATAAAAGTGAAGATAGTGATGAAACCGATTTAGATCCATAGAGTACTGCAAAGTCTCCAATAGCAAATCCTGGAAATAATTGACTTAAATTTTGAGAGTTAAATGAAAGTAATTCTCCTTGTTCTGCAGTTTTTAAGATAGTGTTTTGGTACAAACTTTTGAGTTCCTGTAGAGTATATTTTAATTGTTACAAGAATAGTTTTGAAATCTTTTTAAATCATTTTTTAAAACGACTAAAGGGTACAGGTGAGAGAGTAGAGTGAAAGTGAAGCATTAACCTGTTTTAGTTATATAAACGTCTATAAAGAGTAATTAATTTGATGAAAAACGTACTCAGTCAATACTAATTTCAAAAAAAGATAATTCTCGAATATGATAAAAATTAGAATATTTATGATTTTATAAAATTGTTCACTATAGATTTTTTTTTAAAAAGATGAGATCAAAGAATAAAAAGAAAAAAGAAGGTAAAAAAAAAGAGTATTAACTAATTTTTTTATTTATGTAATAATATCCATTTTTTCATCAATCTTGATATCATTCGAAACTTCTGGAAATTGTTCTCGTAACTTTTTACTTGCAGCTTCTTCTGCTTCCTTTAAGATTTTTGTAGCTTCCAAACCAGCTGATTTAATGTCTACTGGACTTCGAATATCTTGGTTAGTTGTACTGACAATATCATTCAGTAGCGATCCAATATTCTCAATTTCTCTCCCTGCTTCTGGGAATATACCTGACATTCCACCACGAATACTATTTAGCACACCTGCTGCAGGTGCCAAAACAGTCATGACCTCACCTAATTCTGAAACTGTTTTTAATCTAATAGATACGCTTTCTAAAGCAAGCCCTGCATGCATCAACATTTTTTCAACTTTTCGTATTTCTACAAGTTCACTCGCTAATACGTTTGCACGCATTGTATCTCTTTCTGTTAAAGCTTTGGTTATTCTTTTAAAAAGTGTTAAATCACGTTGTTCAAATCTTCGCGAAGCATTATTCAACTTGTTCTTTTGACCTTCTATTCTCTGAATAACGGTAACAATTTGTTGTTTTAGACCCTGAGAAGGCTTGCCTGAATCTTTAATCTTTGATAAAATAGATGAATCTTTTTCTTTGCTGTTCCATCTGTTTATAAAATTATTAACCAAAATTAATGCATCTCACTTTATGAGTCTATTAGGTACAAATGTATAAAAAACTGTTTTAGATTATGGAGTAAAAATGTTATAGTTATTATGATTTTATTTAGCTATTCAGTTTAAATTTTATAATATAAACTTCTTTTTTATTTTCCAGTTATTATATAAAAAAAGGATTTTTCAGTAACTGGTATTTAAGTAATCACAATAAACCAGCGGTATTCTCATTAAAAAGAAATTAATAATTATTTTTCCTAATTATTCTTTTAATATTTTTACATAAATTACGCAATATAACAAATAATTTTTTTTCTTTATTCGGTGCTTCTATAGCATTATTTATTCGTCTGGCTTCTAAATTCATAACTTTATGACAATTAATACATCTAGTTAGAACAAACTCAAACCCATTAAGAATATCTAATCGTCTTTGAGTATAGCGTCTTTGCATAAAATGATCACAAAGACATTTTTTAATCACGATTAGCTCATCTTCTCCCATTTTCCTCTCCCAGCATCTATTCTTGAATCAAGGATAAATAACTCTTATGAAAGAATCTTCTATTCAAAAATTAGTGGTTAAAAATCTTAATAAAGATAATTTTATCATGTAGAAAGATTAACTTTTTTTATTAATTAAAAATAAAATTTAATATTTTTTGTTTTTCCTTAAAAGAATTAATAATTAAATCTGGAAAATTTTTTTTCAAATCAGTACCCTGATTAAACGCGTTTAAAACTGCTATGCATGACATTCTCGCTTGTTTAGCCGCTTGAATACCAAAAATGGAATCTTCAAAAACAACACATCTTTCAGGGATAACACAAAGTTTTTGTGCACTTTTTAGAAAAATTTCAGGATGAGGTTTAGCATTAGTAATTTCATTTGCGGTCATTACAATATCAAAAAGATTGATCAAATCAAACTTTTGCAACATGAAATTTATGAAAGCTCTATTGTTCATAGAAGCTAATCCAATTTTTACTTTACCCGCAAGAGAGTGTATCAGATCCAAAGATCCATCAAATAATGTTATATCTTCACTTAACTCGATTGAAAATTGAACTTTTTTCCTAACAAGAGACTCAAGTAAACTATTATCAAAACGTATATTTTTATATTTTAATATCTCTTTAAAAGTTTCAATTGATCCAATTCCAATTAATCTCTCAACAAAAGTATTGTTTATTTTGCAATTAATTTCGTTTAGAGCTTTTTGAAATGCTGATACTAATATTTTTTTTGTATTAGCTAAAGTGCCATCCCAATCAAAGATCACGGCTTCAAACATGGTAATACTCATTTTTTACAAATTTGATTACACTTTAAGTTTTTCGCGAATCAATTGACTCTTTTTTGTTGCTTTTTCAACTGCATTCATTAATGCTTGTCTAATTTGACTTCCCTCAAGCTCATAAATTGCTTCAATAGTTGTACCTCCAGGTGTTGTAACCATGTCTTTTATTTTTGCGGGATGTTCTTGAAGATCTAAAACAAGTTTACCTGTTCCTAAAACTGTTTGAGCCGAACTATTTAGCGCGATATTTCGCGGTAATCCTACTTTCAAACCTGCATACATGAGACTTTCTATAATTATAGAAAGATACCCTGGACCACTTCCACTAAGTGCTGTTATGGCATCCATATACTTTTCTTTAACCTCCTCACAAATGCCTAAGAAATTTAATAGTTCAATAACTCTTTTTTTATCTTTCTGAGTAACATTTTCTCCACAACAATAAGCTGTATAAGAAGCTTGAACTAATGCAGCTACATTTGGCATTATTCTAACAATTTTTGCTGTAGGAATAAATTTTTTAAAAAATTTTAATGGAACAGTTGCTGCTACTGAAATCACTAGTTTTCCAGCAACTTTATCACTAATTGTTTTTAAGACATTTTCAATGTCACTTGGTTTAACACTAATAAAAATTATATCTGAAGTAGAAGCAGCTTCCAGATTATTTGTAGTTGTTAATATGCCCATTTTTTCTAGTTCTTTGAGTCTATTAGTTCGAATATCAGCAGCCATTATCTTGTTGAAGCAACCACTTTTTTTTAGACTTTTTATTATTGCTCCGCCCATCATTCCGGCTCCAATAACTGCAATACTATCTTTCATTTCAGTACACTCTTCGTTCTAACTAGCAGTTATTTCCTCTTAAACCTTTTTTATGCAGATCTAATAAACAGCATATTTGAATATGATTATTTCTTCATTTTAAATTGAAGAGATACATATTCTTTTTTTAAAAATAAGTTTATTCAATTAAAATTGGAAAAAAAATTGGTTTATTAATTTTGTTATTTAATAATTTTTTTTGTAACTAGTTCTTTTATAAGTTCTTGGATAACTAATGCAGGGGCATTTGATCGTATCCCTCTTGAATTAAAATGAGTTGGAATAGCTCGAAATCCTCTTTCATGAAGTTTGTTAATTAATGAAAGAACTGATGGGACAGGGAGTGATAATTTATCACTAATCTTATCAATAACAAAATAGGTTACTGATTCAGTAGCTTCAGTTTTGACAAGGGTAATCATTTTGCTTATTTTTCTACTATTTTTAAAAGCAACATGTTTATTTTCTTCAGCCAATATATCGCAAAAATGTTCATCAAAAATATCTCCCAACCAAAGAGGCCCAGCCCAACTCATTTTAGAGTTGCACTCTGGACAATTTTCAATTCTTTTTGAAAAAGGTTTTTTCGTAAATTCTCGATGAAAACAATTAAAACAATGAAGAATATACCCTAAATTTGCAATGCTTAAGTCTCCTTTTTTGGCACCATATTTTATTTGGATATAAATACGAATGTAATGATCATTGGAATGGCTAAATAATACTCGAATTCCAATATCGTATTTAGCTGCAGTAGTAGCAACACACCCAGATAAAAGTCGAACAGCAAGTTCATGGCAATATTCTGTTCTCAAAGGTTTGCCCCCATATTTTCTTTGACAGGCTCGTGAATGTACTCCACATAAAGGAGCCAAATCAGTTGCCGTTAAAGCTAATAAACCATTATTGCGCAAAGCTCTGAGGCTAGCATCCAAATAAGGTACAGGAGATCCGAAAGGATCAACATCAATTACATCAAATCTTTTCCGAGGGGCACCATATTGACTTAAAAGTAAATTAGCTTCCATATGTTTTGCAGAAATTATAGCTTCTAATCCATTCAAATGCACATTACGATTAGCCAATTCAATTGCTTTTTGATTAATATCCCCAATAACAATTTGGCTAATATTAGAGACTTCAACACCTAAACGGACACCTCTGATACCTGAACTGGCTAATGGTTCGCAAACAGAAATTTGTTTTTTAACCATTTTTTGATAACTCTTTACTGCTAAAACAGCAATATCTCGGTTTAATTCCATAACAGGATTATAAAAAACTGGAGCTTTAGAAGGCGCATACTCTGAAGAGTTCGATACAAAAGCATCTAATTTAGGTACAATAACTTCAGCACTACCTTCCTTCACTTTTTCAGTCGGAAAGGCGCTGTCATAATTTTCAACCAATTTCTGATACTCCATCTTTTAGAAATCTGTAGTCAAAAGTACTTTTGTCTTATTAGACTTCTGGTGAATTCTTGTTTTTCAGAAATCTGTTCTTTTAACATTTTACAAAACATAGTTGTATTCATCTTTCATATAATGTAATATGTATTCAAAAAAGTGTCGATAAGTTTTTATGTTTCGCTTAAGTCTCTAAGGTAGTTACTTAAAACGTAAACATATTAGGATTGATGGGCGAAAAATGGTTCGAAAAGCGAGAATACGCTTAACAAGCACAGATTATTTAAAACTGGAAGATGTATGTGGAGAACTTAAAGCAATCGCCCAAAAAACAGGCGCAAAAATTAATGGTCCCGTACCCTTACCTACAAAAAGACTCAGAGTACCAACTTTGAAAGCCCCTTCTGGAGAAGGAACACCTACATGGGATAGATGGGAAATGCGCATCCATAAACGTTTAATTGATATTGATTCAGAAGAACGTGTAATGAGAAGAATTATGCGAATTCGTGTGCCTGAAGAAGTTCATGTCACAATTGAATTAATTTAGTTTAGCCAAAAATTTCAATATCCCTTTTTCATAAATAAATAACAGTAATAGCAAACTTTTTTTTTAACATTATCAGTTACTTTCTTTTTAGATAAAAGAATAAGAAAAAATCAGAAGAAGCACGCTATAAATAAAAGAAATTAACCATATTTTCTTATTCCAATTAAAAATTTTGAAACCATCTAAAATTCCAAATGGAATAAGATTAAAAAGAGCTATATAAGAATTGAAAAAAGCCCCTACTGCAAAAATCCAGTAAAAAGAAGAAGGAATCAATGTTAGACCTAAAAAAAAGCTGGAGAGTATAATGTTTGTTAGAGGCCCAGCAATTGATATTTTTCCTATGTCACCATGTTTTGCAGGTCCAGAAATCATAACTACTCCAGGAGATATTATTTTGAAAGTTACCGGTAGGATCATAAACACTGCAGTTAACATACTACCCCATTGAGTTAAGCGGAATTCTGCCCACAACCCAATTTTTTGAGCAGTCACTTTATGAGCAATTTCATGGATGAAAAAAGAGGTAGTTAAGATGGTAGCTAATCCAATCATAAATAATATTCCTTGACCAGTTGTTCCAAAACTGTAAAATCCCATAGACAAACCTACACCGATAACTAATAAAGATCCAATAGCTAAATGTTTGAGTTCAGTATAACCAAAATAAATATTTTTTTTTGGTTGGGGAGATGTTCTATAATTAACTTGATATTCAAATGAATTTGATTTGTTAAATTTAATAGTGTTTTTTCTTTTGTATTCATGAACTAATTCCATTTTTGAACAATTATGACTTTCAGGTAAACGATGATTGGTGCAAAATTGATCGCCACAATATGGACATTGGAAAGGTAAAAACGTCTCTTTTCCACATACTTGGCATTTCATTATTATTTTACGCCTTTCTTTGCATAAAAACACCGTTATCTTTTATATGTTTCTCTAATAAATAGCTCTAAACCCGAGTTAAAAATTCATAAAAAAAATTTAACGAAAAATTAAAAAAAATAAAGGTAAAATATAAGCTATTTTGAGCTTATTCTTCATAAATTTTTCTTTCTTTAATTTTTAAAGAATCTTCACTATCACTTAGAACTCTATAATATTCTTTAAGCTCATACTTGTGAAGAAATTTTTTAATTAACAAACGCACATATTTTTTTGAGGTTCCCTCAGTTTCAATTGTAGCATTAATTATTCGTGATTCGACATTAATATCCGCGTTCGTTTTATTTTTTATATAATCTACCAAAGTAGCAATAGTTTCTTTTCCTTCATTTTTTAGCTCTGAAGCATCAATTTTTATTTCGATTTTTGTTCACCTCTCATTTTTATAACCAGTTTCACACTATCAATAGCAGAATATTTTTTCTGCACCTTAAATTGTCAGTTCGCCCGTCGAGTCATTATCACAGCTTGAGCTCTATGACTCTTAAGCTCATCATCCAAGACTATTAAGTCACCCCTATAAATCTTAAGGGTTGTGTCTTAACATTATTTTCACGACAAATAATAATTTATTTTTTTAGAATAAAATATATCATATAATAAGAATTAGAAAAATCACTTATTCTAAATAGAAAAAAGGTGATTAGTTTTTCTTAATATAATATTAAATAACTATTTTTTGCTGAAAAGAATATTATTTGTTTTATCAAAATGGGATTCATTGTATCTTTTACTATGGAAAAGTTTGAGGTATTCTAGCGAATATTTAGGATCAAAAGGAAGATCTTTTACGGTTACTTGTTTATTTTTCTTTAGTTTTTCTTCTACAACAATTTCTGCAATTGGATAATTCAAAAGAAGTTCTTCTTTGTTATTATAAGCAATTACGGTTTCCATGCCATCTTCGGCTAGAGATAAAAAGAAAGGTAACTTTTCTAAAACTTTAGAAGATTTTAGTTTTGTTTTCCTTTTTAACAATTTAATGGTTGAAGTCATTTTTTCTTTAATTTCAAGATTCTTTCCCCACATAAAACCTTCAGGAGGCATCAAACTTTCAACATTTTTTTCTTTCATCTTAAGGTTTTTAAAAAGAAGTGAGAATATTTTCAGTGTAATATCAACACAGGAATCGAATACATATTTGATGGTAATTACACATAGTATACTAAAATTATCTTTGTCAACGTTAATGGATGTATTTTCAACTTTTTGGGTTAAATCAATTAGTGTGTTGTAATCATCACCTAAAGCTTTTGATAGGTTTTCATTTTTCTCTCTAAAATTATTTAATATTTTTAATGAGTACTTCAAGTTCTTTATTGAATTAGATATTTGAAGCCCATAATTCTTTTTCATATTGATCAATGAAACATAAAGTGTCTCAAGCACATTCCATGGAATAACTTTTTCTTTTAGCTGCTCACGTGCAAAAAGTATTGATTGACTATTTTTTGGAAGATTTGGATCAAAAAGCGAATAAATTCCATTATAAATCTGATCTGTAACTTCAATGATTTCTTTAGTAATTGCTCTACTGTTTTTGATTATTGCTTTTATGCTTTCAATTCTTTTTTCGAGAGTAGTGCTTTTTTCAAACTGTGTTACGTTATTATTTTTTATTTTAATTCCAATGTTTTCAAATTGGCCTTTCCATTTTGAGAGTTCACAATTTGCAAATATTTGATATTTTGATAGTAGATCGTCTAACTCTGGATCTAGATTGTCAATTGTTTTTTCTATCTTGTTTAGTTCTTTTAGCACTTCATCTATTTCTGAGGGAACTAACAAATTTCTTGAGTTTTTCTTGTTTATATCTTCAAGTTTGTCTCTAGAAATCATTGATTTTGTTTCAAGAGATGAGAAGGAGATTGGAATAGCGATTTTTGCAGTTTTTAGATCTTCCTCAAAAAATTGGAGTTTTTCCAATAAAGTTTTGCATTTTTTCTCAATCATGTCTACTGTTGTTTGTTCTTTTGGGGCTTGATCCATGAAAAATGTGGGAATTGTGAAAATAAGAGTTGCAAATGTTCCTAAAGCCATGGCTGATGTGGTTAAATCAACTCTAAAAGCTAATGGTTCTTGTAAACTATTTGCTAATACAAAGAAGGCAATGGTAGCAGAAGTTCCGGCAATTATTGGAAGGATTTTTTCAGCTTCCCCTAAATTGGTTTGTGAAAAAGTTGTACGTACGAAAAGAACAATAGCTGAAACAATGCCTACTATCATTACTAGGAACAAAATAATTCCTGGAAGAGAGTCAATATAATGAGATATCATCTCCATCACTGTATGCTCCATAATTGGAGGATCTAGTGATAGTTGTTCAGATATAGCAAAAACAACTTTGGAAGTGTCATACAATCTAAATTGAAGCATAGAATCTTGAACATTTGCGAATACCTGTGTTAATGGTACATAAAGTGGTGGACTTGAACCAGCTTCAATCCACCAGTCAAATCGTGCTATTTGAGTAACATGTTGTAGATATTGCATTATCTGAAGAGGCACAGAGAGCAAAACATAGTAAATTACTGATAAAAACGAAATTTTCTTGAATAAAACGATAGAACTAACAATTAGGGGTATTGCAAGAAAGAATGTTTGGGTGGAAAAAAGTGTAATTGCTGCAATAATCCCCAAGTTAATTGCAATGGCTGATTTGCGATCTCGAAAAACAACAGGCAATCCTGTGAACAAAAAAAGAAAAATAAAAACAAATATCCAACGAATAGTTGGTTCTCCTAACATCACGATAAAATTTAGTTTTGATAAATTATACATTAATCCCAATCCAATTAGTAGCCCCCCAATAGGCATACCTAGAATTGGTTTTTTTAATGTAACAAAAGCGATTAGAAAAGCAAGAACTGCCGGAAGAGGCTGAGGGAAAAGAGGCATAATAGATAATCCTAAAAGCATTGCCACAAGCGTAATCACTAAAGTGAAAATTCTCATCCATTCAGGTTCACGACTACTGACTGGTTTCGCCTTTTTTTGCCTTCTGTATTTAAAAACACTCGGAACTCTCAATTTTCTCTGATTTGAGATAGTTTTTTTAGCTATAGGTTCTGAAACTAAATCTTTTATCTCTTCAGCAATCGGTTCTTGAACTAAATCTTCCGATTTTTCAACAATAGGTTCTGAAACTAAATCTTTTATCTCTTCAGCAATCGGTTCTTGAACTAAATCGGAAGATTTAGTTC
>PVMS01102653.1_pt1 | contig 14731 bp, 14 predicted proteins | sample 1853461 | NCBI WGS metagenome assembly PVMS01 (sample SAMN08582032, study PRJNA380276) | Marine sediment metagenome, whole genome shotgun sequencing project. | isolation source: ocean sediment barecode stripped | collected 2017 | reverse complement strand
TCATGGGGGACAACCGCGACAGGAGCTACGATAGCCGCTTTTGGGGGGCTTTGCCCCGAGACCAAATCATCGGCAGACCTTTGTTCGTGTGGTGGTCCTTTGACCCCGGCGGCGGCTCCGGGTTGGCGGATGCGGTCGGGGGATTCTTTTCTCGCTTCGTTGGCCAAACTCGTTGGGATCGAACCGGAAAAAGCATTTACTAGGGATTCGATAACCATTGGTCCATCCGGTACTAGTGCCCTGTATGACAGGACACTACCCGAGCACGGGTAGAAAAGTAAAGTACCTCGACAATACCTGCAAACTATCGGTTGCTACCAGAATCCCGACCGCGATCAACAGGACACCGGCGACCATTTCTACCGCTCGCATGTGCTTTTTAACACGGCTGAAAACGTTCAAAAAGCGGTTGAGCGCCAGGCTCGCGCCCAGAAAAGGGAGTCCCAAGCCGAGAGAGTACACGCTGAGCAAAGTCACTCCCTGTGCCACCGTTTCCTGGGTGGCGGCCATTGCAAGGACACCGGCCAAGATCGGGCCGATACAGGGTGACCAGCCGAATGCAAACGCGAGGCCGATGGCAAAAGAGCCGAGCAGCCCCATTGGCTTGCGGTTGGCGTGAAACCGCTTTTCATAGTTCAGCCACTTGATGGGTGTGATCCCCATCGTGTGCAGGCCGAATATGATAATGATGACTCCCGCAACTCGGGCGAGGATGACGCGGTTTTCCGCGAACCAGCGGCCGATATAGGTGGCCGATGCTCCCATCGCAATGAAAACGACCGAGAATCCCAGCACGAATAGTAGGCTGTTGAGTGTCACCTGTCGTCGGAGGCTCCGGCGTCTCTTGTCATCGAGGTCGACTTCGCCTTTGAGCTCTTGGAGAGAAACTCCAGAGATGAAGGATAGATACCCAGGTACAATAGGCAAGACGCAAGGCGAAATGAACGATATGATACCAGCTATGAACGCGGTGGCGAGCGTCACATTTTCCACTGAATTACTCCTGTCTTCAGACTTGTCATGGCCCTCACATTCTAACGCGAAGCGATCTTTCACGCATCATCGAGTTGCCGTGTATCCTGTGGGGAGTCGCTGTGAGAGATCCACGAGGAGGTATGTCCGTTGATTCGAGGGATTGGAATCGACCTTGTTGAGGTATCCCGTATGAAGGCGGCGTACGATCGCCGCCCGGCCCGCCTGGCGCGCCGCGTTTGCACTGCCGGAGAGCTTGCGGGGCTCACCCGGGAAAAGCACCCGTATTTGAGTCTGGCGGCCGCCTTTAGCGTTAAAGAGGCGGTTATGAAGGCTCTGGGGACCGGGATGCGGGGAGTGGGGTGGAAAGAAATCGATTCTTCCGTGAATCAAGAAGGGCCGGTGGAAGATCTCCTCAGCGGCCGGGCCCTTGCGGTGGCTCGAAGGAGAGGCGCAACGCGCTACTCTTTGTCGGTGACGAGGTCCGTTGAGGTCGTGTTGGCAACGGTACTTCTAAGTGAGGAGAGCTCAGCCGACGTCCCGGAAGATGCCTGACGACCGTACCTGCTGAATAAGTGTGCAAAATGGTGAAGGCCTACTCTGGACGCTTCGAGGCTTGGCTGTCTCCACAACATATTCACAATATTTGTGGAAAACGCGGCTCGCTGGGTTGTGCTCCGAGAGTCGGTCGCAAATTCCGATCTCGGCCTGTAGAGGAAAGGTGATCATGATCGAAAGGATCCGGGCGGGGAGTCACTCGCTCCCCCGGTGCTTATCCATCCTGGTAGTATGGTTCAGCTTGTTCTCCGCGCCGGCCGCTGCGGTGGGCCTTACAGGATTTATTCAGGGAGGCTGGCCCGGTTCGAGAGCCGGTATTGGTTTTTCCGTAGGCATTCCGTTGTTCACCGAAATCGTGACTCTCGAAGGTGAGTATTCGCGGGTGGGGCAAGAGGGTGTGTTTCCTTCCTTGACCGTTTGGAGTGGAAATATCTTGCTGGTCTCTCCGATCGAGCTCATTCGCTTGAGACCCTACTTTGGCACCGGCTTCGGCGTTTACCGACAGACCCTAGCGTCGGAGAGCGAGCTTTCCTTTGTCACCACACCCGGCTTTGGTGTTTTCCTTCGTCTGGCGGGCCCCATTCACGGTCGGATAGATTACCGTGTCTTTCGGCTTCGGGGAGCTCCTCTACAGGGCAACCAAAAGAGGTTTTACGCCGGGCTGACGATCATAATCTAATGTCGGCGTAGGTTGTTTAGGAGCTCAACACAAAGACGCGGAGACGCAAAGTCGCAAAGGCCCTTTTTCTGACGCTCTTGCGGAATAGTAATTCGCGGTTGGAGCCGGGGAGAGCCGAGCAGTTCTGAATCAGCATTTGCAGCGTTTGACTCCGTCTCTTAGTCTCGCTAAGATGTTTGCAGCTGTATCCCTTTGAATTTCAAGGAGTAAGAAGGCACAAGCGTTGGTTTTTTTCAATTACACAACGTTGCAGGCGTCGGCAAAAATCGTTTACTACGGGCCGGGTCTCTGCGGCAAGACCACCAATCTCCAACACATTCATGCCAAAACTGATCCCCACTCACGAGGCGAAATGGTTAGCCTCGAAACGGAAGCGGATCGAACCCTTTTCTTCGATTTGCTTCCCTTGGAGGTGGGCACCATCGGAGGTATGCGGGTCAGGTTGCAGCTCTATACCGTTCCCGGCCAGGTGTTTTACAACACCACCAGGAAGTTGGTTCTCAAAGGGGTCGACGGAGTGGTCTTCGTGGCCGATTCACAAGTGCCCGCCCTGGAAGCCAACCGCGAAAGCTTCGAAAACCTCGTGACGAACCTAGAGGAGCTCAATCAACCTTTCGAAAAAGTCGCTTTCGTCTTTCAATACAATAAACGTGATCTCAGGAACATCCATCCTATCGAGGTTCTCAATCGCAGTCTCAATCCTAAAAACTACGATGTTTATGAAGCTGCGGCATTGCACGGGGTGGGTGTGTTCGAAACACTCAAGGCCATCTCCAAAAAAACGCTTGCTGCCGTCCATCGCAGGATCTCGGGCGAGGAAGCGCCACCGGAAAGAGTCGTGGTGCCGAGCCCGGTGCCGCCGGCCGCAAAGCCTTCTCCGGCGCCCGCCGAGGCTCGGCCAAAGCCGCCGGCTCGGCCTGCCGCTCCCGTGACTCCACGGACAAGCGCTGAAACGGTGCAGCCGGGAACCGATGAAGTCAAGGTGGAGTTTGCTTCCAGCGCCGGTTCCGCCGAGGCGTCGGGCAGCACATCGGTTCCGGTTGGGCCGATTCCCACACAATCTCCTCTGGACGTTGAGCGTGAGCTCGATGAGCTCCGCGAAATAGCCTGGGGCAGTAAACCTTCGTCACCTGCACCTGCGCCTACACCTGCAAAGAAAACAACTTCCACGGAGATGTTGACGTCGGGCGATCTTGGGCGCCGGGTCCAGGTCAAGATTCCACAAAAAATGCTCGAAAAGGCCAAACATTTGTTCTTGGATTTGAGCCTGGGTGGCGACGGCCCTGCCTATAAAGCTGCCGATAAGTTGCGCGTCGATATACCTTCCGACCGCGCCGGGAAAAAACCACGACTCCGTATCACTCTCGATATCGAAAGCGAAGAGGACTAGTTTCTTTCCTGGAAATCAGCGTTCCACCTCCACCCGATTCTCGTTTTCCGCAAGAGCTATCGCATCGCACCAGGAGCTCAATCCGTTTGTAACGGACATCGATCTTGTAGTCGAATTTCTCTAGTTGCTTCGTCATGTTCAAGTCGATTCGTTCATTCGAGCTGGTGATTTCCAACGGTGAGACCGCCAGGCGGGCCAGGAATGGGCTCCCTTCACTGCCGGTTCCCTGAATGCGAACCTGAGTGACTTCCGGTGCGAATCGATGGAGAGCAGGGTAGTAGGTGAATTGGAAAATGCGCTCGGTTGGCACGGGCGCCACCGCCATGTCCCCGATGTAGAGAATACCCTGGGTCAGATGCTCGCAGAGCTTGAATGCCACCGGCACATAGATGCTTCGATTTAGGGGGCGGCGCTTGCTTCCGGCGCCGTAGGCGGTGGCGGCCAGCGCGAATACAAACAGTACGACTCCAAGCTTGCCCAACACTCGGTTCTTCATAACCACACCCCACCTTGCACTGACGAGCCCGTAGCGTGGAGCAGGTCCAGGGATAGACCTCCACGGCTCTTCGGGGCTCCTAGGTTTTAAGGCGTGAAATAAAACCGGGTCTCGAATTGCAACCTAACGATTGCTGGGGCTGAGGGCTGAGGTGCTAACCCACCTTCGTTCAATTAAATATTCTGCAAGAGAGATGCCAAGGTCACTTTCGCACCGATACCAAGTCTTTGAAATGGGCATGAGCTTTTGAGACTGAGCAACCTAGGATTCCGAGCTCGCGACAACTCGATATGCAAATTGAAAGGTCGCCGGTGGGGGAATGTCAGGTGTGAAAGGTGCGGGGCAATGCCACGGCCGGTGTATTGGATTTCCCTCAACCGGCTTGACGCTGGAGGGTGGGGCGTGTCGGTACCTTTCCGCCGGGGCGGATGGACGAAACCCCTTACTTTCAGGCGAAGAGAAAAGCCGTGATGTCTCGAGAAGTTAGCTCAAGTGCCGAGTTCGGGAGCCACATACAGGTGATAAACCCGCAACCCGAGCTCACGCGAATCGGTTCCCAGTCCGTTTTCCGATGGGATAAACGACTGGTCGTTGACAATGCGCAGGTCAACCCAATCTTCATCACCCAGCGAACTGGCCGGCACTGAGATCTTCTCGAGGAAGCGATCGCGCTCGGTCACCTCGAACCGGGCGATTTCGTTCTCACCGATCATGAGGCTGACGTTCAAAGGTGTGTCGAATGCGCTGACGTTGGTGTCGGCCTCGAGAAAGAGCTGGGAGTCCACTTTCGGGTTCTTGAACGAGCAAACGGCTTCCTTTTTGGTCCACTGCCATTCGACGGCCGGGTTTTCAGACATAGACTCGAGTTGGTGCCAGCCTTCCTTGTAGACGAGGAAAATATTCTCCTTCTGATCCAGCAGGGTGAGCTGGCCTACTCGATAACTCTGGTCGCTGTCGTCTCCGGCAAGGCCGAGCCTTTCTCCGGTGTCGGCGAGGTAGAGCCCCATCTCCACCGTGGCGGTGCCCAAGTAGGGGTATAGGGGAACGAACACCGTCCGGGAGTACTCAATCGTTGACCCGGGATCCCACGATGTGATCGGTTGAGGGAGATCGTGATCATCGGTGAACAGCAACTCACCATGAGAGTCGAGAAAATGCACGAAGACCCGATAGGATTGCTGGATGGCCTCCATATCCGAACCCACTTCAAAGCGATAAGTGATCTCAATAGGACTTCCGATTGGGGCACGGGCTTTATTGACTTCGATCGAGGGGGTAATAGGTCTCGACTCGACAGCCTTTTTGCCTTGACAGGCTCCTAGTCCAATGCCAATAGCTGCTGCAAGGCTCAACCGAGCCAACCGTTGCTGAAGTTGCGTCATTCCCCTTGTCTCCTTACGGTTTAAATGTTACGGGCGAGCCCAAATCCGATCTCAGGGCACACTCTCACCCTAAGACAAGCGAGAGACTATGTCACAGCGGCGCTCCGGAGTCAATCGCCCCAAATGAGTTTTAATTCCAATGAAAGCCCTCGAGTAGGCCGGTCCGGCGATAGCCCTGGGATGGCTGGTTGGAGCGCCTTGACGCCTTCTTTGTATGGGTGCTATATTGCCTTATCTGTTAGGTTTCCGCGTATTCAGATGCTATTTGTCTGTTTGCGCATGTCGTAACCGGGGATAGTAGCGCCGCGCCAGCCGCGGTAAGGTCCATCCGTCAGAGCTGTCCAAAAAGGAAAAGAGAGTGCGAAATACGGGCGAGGCCGTGGGGATGATCGAGACCCGGGGGCTCGTGGGATCCATCGAAGCGGCAGATGCCATGGTCAAGGCGGCCAATGTCCTTTTGATTGATCGTGAGTACATAGGTAACGGCAACGTCACCGTTTTCGTCCGAGGCGAAGTGGGCGCGGTCAAGGCTGCGACCGACGCCGGTGCGGCGGCGGCTAGACGGGTGGGTGAGCTCGTCACGGTGCACGTGATTCCTCGACCGTACGCGGACGCGGAAAAAATCTTGCCCCAGCTTCCGGAGGCGAAGACGCGCTAGCGTCGCCAAGCGGGAACATGGAGATGGTGAAAGACTCCGACCTCCTTTCTGTGCAGGAAGCCCGCACCTTGGTCTTACGGGCTCGAGAGGCCTGGAGCTCGTTTTCCCATTTTTCGCAGGAGCAAGTCGACCGAATCGTCGCCGCCGCGGCGGAGGCCGCCGGGAACGCTTCCGAGGAGTTGGCGCGAAGCGCCGTTCACGAGACCGGATTCGGAGTGGTCAAGCACAAGTTCGTAAAGAACAAGTTTGCGGCGGTGGATGTCTATCGGTTCATCAAAGATTTGAAGACCGTAGGCATCATCCGCGAGGTGCCGGAGCGCAAGCTCTACGAGATCGCCGAACCGGTGGGAGTGGTGGCGGCCGTCATACCGTCGACTAATCCCACCTCCACGGCGATATACAAGATCCTCATCTGCCTCAAGTCTCGCAACACGATCGTCTGTTCGCCTCATCCCACTGCACGACACTGCATCCAGGCAACCGCCAAAGTGATGCGAGATGCAGCGCTGGCGGCCGGTGCTCCCGAAGGCACCATCGAGTGTATGGAGCAAGTCTCGCTCGAAGGGACGCAGGAGCTCATGCGCCACCGGCATACTTCGGTCATCCTGGCCACCGGTGGCATGGGGCTGGTGCGTGCCGCATACAGCTCCGGCAAGCCTGCCTACGGCGTGGGACCGGGCAATGTTCCCGCTTACGTGGAGTCTTCCGCCGATGTGGTCAAAGCGGTTGGGGACGTTCTCACCGGTAAGAGCTTTGATAACGGAACCCTTTGCTGTTCGGAGCAAGCGCTGATATGCGATGAGTCGATTTCGGCTCGTGTTCGAGAAGAGGTGGTCCAACAGGGCGGCTACTTTTTGAGCCCGGAACAGATCCGCGCCGTGGCGGCCATCGCGGTGACTCCGGCGCGGCTTGCCAATCCGGAGATTGTGGGAAAGTCCGCCGCTTTCATTGCCGAGCGGGCCGGATTCGCGGTTCCCAAAGGTACGCGGGTTCTGGTTGCGGAGCTCGACGGAGTCGGCCGTGAGTATCCGCTTTCGATCGAGAAACTCTCCCCGATTCTTGCCTTCTACGTGGTTGCCGACTGGCATGAAGGCTGTGAGCGCTCGAAGCAAGTGCTACGATACGGCGGCATGGGACACACTCTGTCGATCCATTCCCAGAACCAAGAGATCATCATGGAGTTCGCGCTTCAGAAGCCCGCCTATCGCATCATAGTGAACTCCTCGGCCACTCATGGCGCGGTCGGCTTTAGCACCGGTCTCGACCCGGCCATGACTCTTGGTTGTGGAGCCTATGGGGGCAACATCACATCAGATAACATTTCGCCGATGCACCTCATCAACATCAAGCGGTTGGCTTTTGAGATGCGTCCAGTCGACGTGGATGGCGCAGCGGCCGAATACGGTTTTAAAGGTGCGGGGCCGGAGCCGCCCCCAACAACACCCACCTTGCTTCCGGTAGAAGAGGCCGTGTCTCGGTTTCTCGACCGGCGTGGTTTTTCTGCATCACCGCCGGCGGCGCCGGCGGCGCCGATAGCGCCGGTGGTGCCGGGGATTGTTGATGCGGTAGCGAGTCATCCGGCCGGCGAGCCGAGCGATGGGGACGCGACTTCGGAATCCACTGAGACCGGGGTGCCGTCACCGACCTCGCCGCTTGATTTCGTGTCGGAAAACGATGTAAGAACGGCACTGCATCAGAGTAGAAAACTTCCCGTGGGGCCGCGGACCGTTGTAACACCCTCGGCTCGCGATCTCGGCAACGAGCACGATATTTTCATTCGAGTTTCGTAATCTTTATCCAAGGTTGGGGGCGGAAAACTGATTAGCAACTGCAAAAGCGCGCCGACGGGATGGCTGGTGGGGCTTGCCCTGCTGAGCCTGGTGTGGGGATGTGCGGGCCGCCGGGGGGCGCCCGACCCCGCTGGGGATGCCGACTCATCGGGGGCCAACCTGGAAACCCCAAGAGAATCGGAGCAGGTGCAGGAGATCATTCAATCGGCTCGAGGCGAAGTCGATCGTGGAGAAAGCCTTCTCGAGGAACAAGACCGAGAGGGTGCACGTGACGCATTCAATCGTGCACTCGACATTTTGCTCTCGGTAGAAGGCGGCGCCGAGGAGAATCGGGAGATAAAACCCGTCTACGCCGAGCTCGTCAGCCGGATCCATTTGCTCGAGTTGGAGGCGCTGGGGCTCCAGCCTGAGGAAGGATCGCTGTGGTACGAAGAGCTGGATGCGGCTCTCGAGCTTGCTGATCTGGAAGTTGAAGAGACGGCGGCACCACCGTCGCCGACCGACCCGACCTACGATTTGCCGATCGACCACAACGAACGGGTGGCCTCCATCATCACCATGTTTCAGGAACGGCGTCGGGATTGGTTCCAGGAGGCTCTCCGGAGATCCGGTCTATACATAGGCTATGCGCAAAGCGTTTTCCGAGAGGAAGGTTTGCCGGAAGACTTGGTCTACCTGGCCATGGTGGAGAGTGCTTTCAAAACCAGGGCGGTTTCCCGGGCGAATGCCCGAGGGATGTGGCAGTTCATTTACGGCACCGGGCGCCTCTACGGACTGCGTCAGGACTACTGGGTCGACGATCGGTTCGATCCAGAAAAATCCACTCGGGCGGCGGCGCGTCACTTGAAAGACCTCTACGAGGATTTCGGCGATTGGTATCTGGTTATGGCCGCCTACAACGCCGGGCCCAACAAGGTCAAGCGTGCCATTGCCAGGACCGGCTCCCGTGATTTCTGGAAACTGTCGCGAACACGTTATTTGCGGCGGGAAACCAAGAGCTACGTTCCTCTCATTCTGGCAACGATTGTGATTGCCAAGGACCCGGCCCGGTACGGATTCGATACCGAAAGGGATCCTCCGTGGCAGTTCGACGTCGTGGAGATCGACTCTCCGGTGGACTTGGGGACCGCGGCTAAATGTGCCGGAACGTCGCTCTCCGAAATGAAAGAGCTCAATCCCGAGCTTCGTCGTTGGGTGACGCCCGTCAACCGGCCACAGTACTCTCTTCGAGTTCCCCAAGGGTCGCAGGACGCTTTTCGTAACGCCTTTGACTCTATTCCTCCTGAGGAAAGAGTGCGTTTCGTTGCTTATACGGTGCGGCGTGGCGATACCTTGTCACAAATCGCGGGTCGGTATCGGACCTCGGTGAATGCCCTGGTTGATGCCAACAACATTCGGCGGCGCTCGCTCATACGGCCGGGCCAAGTTCTCACGGTCCCGGTTCCGGCTGGAACGCTGGCGCGCACAGAATCGGCTCCTCGGACGGGGGCGGTGGACGTAGCTTTTTCTGATGGCCGGGTTTATGTGGTTCAGCGTGGAGACACGCTCAGCGAGATCGCCGATGGACATGGCGTTGCCCTGAGTCGTCTTCGACGCTGGAACGGTCTGGAGGGGCGTAGCAGAATCTACCCCGGTCAGAAGTTGGTGATCCGCGGGGGGGAAGACGGAAACGAGGGGCAAAGACGTGTGGTTTACACGGTGCGCCGCGGAGACACTCTAACTCGGATCGCGCAGCGGTTCGGGGTTCGAGTGGATGAGATCCGTCGGTGGAACAACCGTTCTCACGACCGTATCATTACCGGCGAGTCGCTCGAGATTTACACCTCGAGTCCCTGAGGAGACAATGGCGATGAGCTCGATTCGCTCTGTCGACGGGTCCCTAAATAAGCAATTGTTCTTGGTCGGGTTCTAAACCCCGAGGTCTCATACAATTCGTCAAAGTCGGGTGAAACATGGAAGCAGTCAAAGAGTTCACGACCGACCACCAGACGCACTTGAAGGCCGCCATGGACGAGCTGGTGGTGTCGGGTGTCGACGACGGCTTTGTCATTTTCGAAACAGACGAAGGCAAGTTTCTCCAGTTCACCTACGGCAGAGGTGAAGGCTTGACCTTTGACCTCTCCCGCATGGGCCTGACCGAAGGGGAAGTCGAGCGGGTCACCCAGCTCGAGGGGATGGAGACGATGACCCAGACCGAGATGTCCTATCTCGTACAGGTGGGGGTGGACACCCGTATGGGCGCCCGCCTCGCGGACTCCGTTTTCCGCGAAGTTTTTCACTGCCCGCAGAACTACCGAATCCAGGCAACCATCGATATCGAAGATTAACCTCCCCGAGGGGTAGTTTTTTTTCGTTTTTTTTCGTCTCCCTTAGTGTGCTTGCTACGACCAGGACTGGGGCGATTTCCGGGATCGATGGGTATCTCATGCGGGTGGAGGTGGATCTGACGACGGGTATTCCTGCTTTTCGAACCGTCGGGCTACCCGACGCGTCGGTTCGGGAGGCCAAAGAGCGGGTCCGAGCTGCTATCGTTAACAGCGGATTTGTTTTTCCCGATGGGAAAATCACCGTCAACCTATCTCCAGCCGATGTCAGAAAAACGGGCTCGGCTTTCGACCTGGCGCTGGCCGTGGGTATTCTCGCCGCCAACGAGGGGATCAAGCCTGCCATACCACTCGATGGTGTGCTGTTGCTGGGTGAGTTGGGGCTGGATGGCAATCTCCGGGAGGTCCGGGGCGTGCTTCCCATCGCGTTCGAAGCCAAAAGGGGTGGCTTGGAGCTTGCTCTCGTGCCGCAGGCAAATGCGGAGGAAGCCCGGCTGGTCGAAGGTTTGACCGTATATCCGGTAGGCTCCTTGAGGGAGGCGGTGGATGTGCTGGCGGGGGAAGCGAAGCCGAGCCCGCCGCCACCGATTGGGGATCCTGTGGCTTCTCGTGCCTCTACGGCCGCGAATGAAATTCCCGATTTATCAGAAGTCAAGGGCCAGTTTTTAGCAAAACGAGCCATTGAGATCTCGGCCGCAGGAGGCCACAATGTGCTGATGTCCGGCCCGCCGGGGGCCGGTAAAACACTGCTGGCGCGGCGGCTTCCCTCGGTCTTGCCCGCTCTTAGCTTCGATGAAGCCCTCGAAGTGACGAAAGTGCACTCGGTTGCCGGCAAGTTGAAGACGAGAGACTGCCTTCTCACCGAGCCGCCGTTTCGGGCGCCGCATCACACCGCTTCGTGGGCCGCCATGGCGGGGGGAGGATTTGGGCCCCAACCAGGGGAAGTGAGCTTAGCTCATCGAGGTGTGCTTTTTCTCGACGAACTGCCCGAATTCCCTCGCAGCTCTTTGGAAGCTATGCGGCAACCACTCGAGGAAGGGTTCATTTCGGTGCATCGGGTCGGACGAACCGCCAGTTTTCCGGCACGCTTCATTTTGGTGGCCGCGATGAACCCATGTCCCTGCGGTTACCTCGGAGCCGAGAACCGGCCCTGCGCTTGTAGTCCTGGACTCGTTGCTCGCTACCGCTCTAAGGTCTCCGGGCCTTTGTTGGATCGCATCGATCTTCACGTGTTCGTGCGCTCACTCGGAGCGGACGAGATGCTGGCTTCTTCTGTTGCAGAATCTTCAGCGTCGGTGCGGAAGAGAGTTTTGAGAGCGCGAAAGGCTCAACGGAGGCGCTTTCGTAGGAGCCGCGTTAGAGTCAATGCCGATATGTCCCACCGCCAGGTTGTCAGATACTGCGGGCTCGATCGGGCCGAGCGAGAAACGCTCCGTCGGGCCATTCGAAAGCTGGGACTTTCGGCCCGGGCTTTCGATCGCATTCTCAAAGTGGCCCGAACCATTTCCGATTTGGCGGGAACCGACGCCATCGGGGAGTCCCATCTTCAGGAAGCGATTCAATATCGCATGCAGGATTCGCCGTCGGCTGGTGTAAAATAAACCCCCGACGAATGTCGGGCCACATCTGTCAAGAACCATCCGGGAAATCGAACGTGAAGATCTTCTCCCTGTGCATCCTCGTTCTAGCGGCTTTAATGTCCTACCTGTTCATCGCGGCGCCGGGTGCTCCCGAAGCCTCTGAGAGGCTGCCCCATTACAAAGTCATGGTTCTAGGATTTGACGGCTTGGACCCGGAGTTTTTGGAATATCTCATCAGCGAAGGCAAACTCCCTAATTTCGAGCGTTTGCTTCGCGAAGGGGCTTATGCGCCTTGCCTGACGTTTAAACCCACCAAATCGGTAGTCATTTGGACGTCCATAGCCACCGGGAAGCGGATGGAGAAGCATGGCATCGTCGACTGGATGCTTCTCACCGGAGATAGAAGAGAGAAGGTTCTTGCAACTGGCAATGTGAGGCGCACCGAGGCCATGTGGAACATCGCTTCCTCGGCCGGTCGCGACGTTCAAATCGTCAACTGGTGGGCCACCTGGCCTGCTGAGCCCGTTTCCGGCGAGATGGTTTCCAACCACTACCCTAGACCCAAGGGCAACACGCTGGATGAAGTGACCTACCCTCTGGAGCTGGTTGCCGAGCTCGAGCCGTACCGCTCGATAGAACGCGATACCGTTCAGCGCCAGATCGCGGATGCAGGCATTCCGGTCTATGCGCCTGAGGTGGCCGAGTCCACCTTCCGCCCCTCCGATAACTTTCGGCGGGAGTTCCGAGCCTCTGCGGGGCATTTCGGTGAGGATATGCTCGTCGAGCGGGTGGCGCATCATTTGCTGGAAACCAAGGGCCAGAGGGATCTTTTTGGGATCATATTCCGGAACGCCGATATTTTCTCTCATTTCCTGTGGCGCTTCATCGACCGCCGCACCGCAGAGCATGCGTTTCGGAGCCTCATGGTTGATAAAACCCCTCTCACACCTGAGCTCGAGACAAAAATGAACCGGGCCTACGCCCGGGTTCTGGAGGCCGTTTACATTCACGAGGATCGGCGTCTCGGGCGATTGTTGGAGCGAGCCGGCCCGGAAACGGTGGTCATCGTCGTTTCCGACCACGGATTCCAATTTCGCCCTTATGGCTTCTATCACTACGGATTAGATGCGGGTGGGGGAACTCTTGCACCCCCTGGGGTGATTTTCCTATGGGGTGAGCCGATCCGGCCGGGAGCACGTCTTCGGGCACCTACCGTTTTCGACGTCACCCCCACCGTTTTGTACCTTTTGGGTTTGCCGGTGGGAGAGGATATGGATGGAAGGGTGTTGACGGAAGCTATTGTTCCCAAAGTACTTACGGACAGAAATATTGCTTGGGTCGCAACGCACGACACCGGTACCCGGGGTGGAGAGCCGCGACCGAGCCCCATCGACGACGACATCTTGGAAGAACTTCAAATGCTCGGGTATATACGTTGACGGGCATAGATTTTGCAGGCACAATGGATGGAGTTGTTCTTTTTTCGGTTCCGGTATTTTTAGCTTGACAGGCTTTCTTGGACTGTAGTACCCAAAGGGGCGATTTATGAGCAGTTTATGGTTATCGCCCTGGGTGTTCTTATGAAATCAGCCCTTAGAGGTCGGTTGTATGCGAAGAAATTCTTACACGGTAATATGGGTTCCCCATGGGGGAGCCAAATTTCGCAAGTTTCATCTATCTTCTTTTAAACTCGCAATCATAGCTTCTCTCGCCGGTTTGAGCTTACTCGCGGCGGGCATATTCGCCGTGAACTACGCTTGGTTTCACGGGGAATTGGGCGAGCTCCGACAGCTGCGAGTGATCAATGCCGAGCTCCAGCGCCAAAACCTCGATTACGAGGTCTCCACCGAGCACCTCAGCGATCGGGTGGCTTCGCTTCAGAGCTTCGTCACGAAGCTCTCTCTCATAGCCGGACTGGATACTGAAGTCTCCGGAGAACTGGTGGCCGGGGTGGGTGGCCCCGACAGCGGTGAGCTCACGACTGAGAGTGCTTTCGTCCGGGTCAAGGAGAGTCTCGATCTCATGGCAGGCGAGTTGGCGACCCTCGAAGAAAAAAGCGTGGTTCTCGAGCGGTTTTACGAGCAAAACTCCCTGATGCTCGCCTCCACGCCGTCCATTTGGCCGGTCCGTGGCTATCTGGTCTCTGCGTTTGGCAAGCGCAAGGATCCCTTCACCGGCGCGCCCGATTTTCATCCAGGTGTCGATATCGTGACACGTGTCGGCTCTCCGGTGGTGTCTACGGCGGACGGCATCGTACTTTATGCGTCACGACGGGGCAGCTATGGGAACACGGTGGTCGTCGATCACAAATACGGGATGATGACTCTCTACGGACACTTGAAAGGATTCAACGTGCGCCCGGGTAAGAGAGTCAAGCGGGGTGATGTGATCGGCTACGTCGGTAACACCGGAAGAAGTCGCGGGCCGCACCTGCATTACGAGGTCTGGGTTGCCGACCGAACGATCCAACCTCTGGACTACATCCTGGAATACGCCAAGGCCAACAATAACAAGCTGCGTGAGAGTCGGGCCGGCAAAGGGACCACTTAGGGCCTGGCTGTAAATTTCCTGCCGCCATTCTGGGGGACACCCCTCTCAAGATAACTCTTTATTTCGGAAGGTCCATCATTAGGATTAGTTTCCAATCTTGGCTTGCGCCGGGCGATTGGAAACTGCTACACTGGCTTGTTTATTCCAAGCCTGACACCGTTTTAACTCATGCTAGATAAAATTCTTGCCAAGATCGTCGGAACCAGGAATGAGCGGGAGCTCAAAAAGATTCAGCCCATCGTGGCGGCAACCAATGAGCTCGAACCCTCGATAGAGTCTTTGAGCGATTGGTAGCTGAAAGCCAAGACATCTGACTTTCGCGAAACGTTAATCCAGGATGCTCCCCCCACCG
>PVMS01176552.1_pt1 | contig 14734 bp, 8 predicted proteins | sample 1853461 | NCBI WGS metagenome assembly PVMS01 (sample SAMN08582032, study PRJNA380276) | Marine sediment metagenome, whole genome shotgun sequencing project. | isolation source: ocean sediment barecode stripped | collected 2017 | reverse complement strand
TTGTCGGGCATTACAAATAATAATAAAGTTGCAAAGAGTTTAGACGTGTGGATGTGACATGGAGATTGTGTAGCTACGTTGCCGGCAGGATTCAGAGTGATTGGCAGTACTGATAGCGCGCGTATTGCAGCGATCGAAGATGAGCAGCGCATGTTTTTCGTTTTGCAGTTTCATCCTGAAGTCACGCATACTAAACAAGGCAAACAAATCTTGCAACGCTTTGTAAATAATATTTGTGGGTGTGCATCGAATTGGAACGCAAGCAACATCATTCAAGATTCGATTGCACAGGTAAAACAGCTCGTTGGTTCAGACCAAGTGTTACTTGGCTTGTCGGGCGGGGTAGATTCCTCCGTGGTGGCGGCATTGTTGCATCAAGCCATTGGCGCTCAACTTACTTGTATCTTTGTCGATAACGGATTACTGCGCCTTAATGAAGGCGATCAAGTGATGGCGGCCTTTGCGCAGCACATGGGTGTTAAAGTCATTCGCGTTAATGCAGAACAGCGTTTTTTAGACGAGCTGCAGGGCGAGACTGACCCAGAGCAAAAGCGAATAATTATTGGTAACCTTTTTATTAAAATTTTTGAAGAAGAAGCGAGCAAACTTAGTGATGCACAATGGTTGGCGCAAGGTACGATTTACCCAGATGTCATCGAGTCAGCGGGTGGTGCAACGGGCAAAGCGCATTTAATAAAATCCCATCACAATGTTGGTGGTCTGCCAGAAGACATGAAATTAAAATTGGTTGAGCCTTTAAGAGAATTATTCAAAGATGAGGTTCGCGCCTTAGGTTTAAAGCTGGGTTTACCGCGTAAACTTGTTTTACGACATCCCTTCCCAGGTCCTGGTCTAGGTGTACGCATATTAGGTGCGGTTAAGAAAGACTATGCAGGCCTATTGCGACGTGCAGATGATATTTTTATCTCGGAGCTCAGAAAACACGATTTATATGATCAAGTGTCACAAGCTTTTGTTGTATTCTTACCGGTAAAATCGGTAGGCGTCATGGGGGATGGAAGAAAATATGATTATGTAGTGGCGCTGCGCGCAGTGGAAACCATCGATTTTATGACCGCGCGTTGGGCCCACTTACCGTATGAATTTTTAGATCATGTTTCACGACGGATCATTAATGAAATAGAGGGAATCTCTAGAGTCGTTTACGATATTTCAGGCAAACCGCCTGCCACCATAGAATGGGAATGAATCTTTTCATTCATGCGCTTTAAACCACCCACCTACTGAACCCTTTTTGGCTGACGACGAATATTGGATGCAGGCCGCTCTACAGTTGGCGCAGCATGCAGTAACCCAAGAAGAAGTGCCAGTTGGGGCGGTGGTCATTCGTGATGGCAATATCATTGGTAAAGGCTGGAACCAACCGATCGTTCGAAACGATCCCTGTGCACACGCTGAAATTATGGCCTTGCGAGCTGCGGCAAATTCATTGCATAACTATCGATTACCTAATACAACGCTCTATGTAACCTTAGAGCCCTGCATGATGTGTGTAGGAGCCATTGTGCACGCAAGAGTAAAAAGAGTGGTGTTCGGTGCTTATGACCCTAAAACTGGTGCAGCGGGTTCTGCTTTTGATTTGCTCGCAGACAAACGGCATAACCACACAATTGAAATTACCGGAGGTATTTTGGAACAAGACTGCGCCGCAATCTTGCAAGAATTCTTTCGAATGCGCAGATAACTTATAAGCAAATATGTAATTACCAACGAAGTGAGTCAATCTAACAGACCGTCATTACGAGTGAAACAAAGCAATCCAGTAAAAAATATGAATTGCCGCATCGTTAATACTCCTAGCAATGATGCAAAAAGAGATAATTTATCAGCTTTTCACCAGACTTACGTAACATGGTTTTCTAGCGGTTGTTATGTATTTTGGGCAAACAATTCGTAAAGTTCGCCTTTGTTTTCTAACCAAACGAGCAAATCAAAATAATTGCGAATGTTTTGCACATACACCACGGGCTCTTGTCCACGCGCATAGCCAAAGCGTGTTTTTTCATACCACTTTTTCTTACTGAGTAAAGGTAAGTATTTTCTTACATCCAACCAAAGATCTGGATTGCCACCGGCACGTTGAGTGAGAATGCGCGCATCTTCGAGGTGACCGAAGCCTACATTGTATGCCGCTAATGCAAACCAAGTTCGATCAGGGTCTGCAATACGCGCGGGAATTTTTTCACGCATGGTTAAATAATATTCAGTACCACCCAAAACACTATTTAACGGATCGACACGATTCTCAATTTTTAATTGTTTGGCGGTAGCGCGTGTCAGCATCATCAAGCCTTTAACGCCGGTAGGAGAGATGGCATTCGAGTTCCATAATGATTCCTGGTAACTCACTGCCGCGAGAAAGCGCCAATCCATATCAAATTCTAATGCGGCTTCTTTAAAAATACGTTCGTACTTTGGTAGTCGTTTTTTTACATTCCTAATAAAGGCATGACTATCAGCAGGGCTAATGCTATTTACATGGCCAAAATACTTTTCTTTTAATTTTGCAAGAGTGCCATCATCGCTAATTTGCGCAAAAAACATTTTCGCTGCATTTTGCAAAGAAGTATCTTCAGATTTTTGAAAGGCCCAAGCTAATGACTGTTCGGGTCCTAAATTAAAACCAATTCTAAGTTTGGGGAAATAACGTCGATTCAGCGCTAACTCATTCGAGTCTGCGATGGTGTAATCAATTAAACCATCAGAGACTAAATGAATCAGATCTTCAGTGCTAAGCCCAGGATATTCGTTCCAATCTAGCAGCGGGAAGAACTCCTTATGATCGAGTAACATTTGCGCATGTGTGCTGCCTTGAATTACCGCAACCCGCTTATTCTGTAGATCTTCTATGGTTTTCGGCTTTTGCTGCCCGCCTCGGTAGGCCACTTGCGAGACAATTTTATGGTAATCCGGGCCAAAGTCGACATAGGCCTCGCGTTGTCGAGTATGAGTAATGCCTGCAGCTCCAATATGAGCTTTGCCGTTCACTAATGCGGGTAGAATTTGATGAAATTCGTTTTGCACAATAATAGCTAATCGTACACCTAAATATTCAGCAAACTGTTCTGCAAGCTCATATTCAAACCCGGTAGGACCCTCGTTGCCAATGTAATAAGTAGAAGGACTGTTACGTGTAATAATTATTATTTCGCCTTCACTTTTAACTTGTTGTAGCAGCGAAGATGAAGAATAATAATGATGTGTAATTGCAAAAACTGCGATAACAACTAACGCAAGAACAATAATCTCAATTTTATGGATTGTTGATTTCATGTTTTCAGCTTGGTGCATGTTGCTAATTTTTAGATTAGGCGGCGAAGCCGTAGTTCTCGCAAATTATGCTAGAGCACCACAATTCCTGTAACTGTTATTTATATTGCAAGTCTGTAGTAAGTGATAAGAATAGTTGAGTAGAATTATTCTATGTGCAGATAAGTTTTCCAAGAAAATTTAGTAAAAAAGTTATCACTTAATAACACATCATTAGAGTGGTTAGTTAAGCAATGGTTCTAACTGATTATTCTTTAGATACTTTTCAATAAACTCTTTAAATAGCTTTTAGTTCGATTTGCCAAGATATCTTTCGATGCGCCCTTATAGGGGTATATAAAGCATATTCAGCATAGGGGTATATAAAGCACATTCAACATAGGGGTTTATAAAGCACATTCAACATAGGGGTATATAAAGCACATTCAACATAGGGGTTTATAAAGCACATTCAATATAGTTGGCGTTTGCAACACGGTTTATAAGTTCTTTGCTTTGTCAATAACGTAGTCCATGTGTTCACAGAAATCGTTATTGTCAGAAGTGATTTGAGTATCAATCAGATGCTGACTAAAGGTAGCAGAAGGGTTAAAAGTAATGCGCGCATTGTCTGCCTGTAAAACTAATTGCGCGTGATCGATTCGTAAAAGTTCTGGTCCCGTCCAACGAATTTTCAGCTTAGAAATAGTGTCATTATTTTGCGTAGATCTGTCTGGTACAAAAAGATAAAAACGTCCATCCTCAAGTTCGCTTTCGCCTCGAAAAAACCTCCCTAGTTTTTCATTTCTTGTTGATCGATACTTTTAATATTTGTCATGATCTTCATAGGCGGCAGCATGCAGCAAAGCAGTTGCAAATACAAAAGTTAAAAATACATAGGTGATGTATTTCATCGTTAAGCTCTCTGTGAAGGCATCATTTTTATCGAGGTATATCTATAATTGTATGGCTTCTTTATTGTTTTTATAGCAAAAATGAGCTTAATTTAGACGGCATTAACAAATGTTTAAGATTTTAAATATAATTACTTTTCATAAAATCATCAGGTTATATACGCTTTAATTTTATAATGGATAAAACCCCTATAAAAAGTTATGATTTTCTGTTACAAGTTAAAAATAAAGTAAAATTTATCTTGTAAATAGCTGTAAACAATAAAAATTATAATTGCTAGCTACCTTGCAAAAAGATGTATAAATAGGTAATTGTAATTGCCCTTAAAATAAAATATAAAGGCATATCCCCATGCATTGGAAATGGGAGTAGAGAAGCATTATGTCGACATGTGTAGACGATATCTTTTCCGCCAAAAAGGCGACATCGGGGAATCCAGGAGTTGCCAAAGATATGGGCCTGGAAAACTTAGTAAAAATTGATCCTGAAAGTCTATCGAATGCAAAGGTTGCTCATTTAGATCAGTCGGCGGGAGTTTTTGAGGTCGGCGACTTAATCGTATCTTACCTTGAACAAATTGGTGTTGATTATGTTTTTGGGATCCCCGGTGGTGCAATTGAACCCCTTTATAATGCACTCGCAAGAAGTGAACGAAAAGGTGGAATTAGATCCGTAGTCGCTCGCCACGAAACTGGAGCTGCATTTATGGCGGATGGCTACGCAAGAAATTCTGGGAAACTTGGTGTGTGCTGCGCAACAGCAGGACCCGGCGCAACTAATCTAATAACCGGTGTTGCCTCAGCTTACGATAATCATTCACCGCTTCTAGTCATTACCGCCCAAACTGCATTAGAAAATTTCGGGCGTAATGCAGCGCAAGAATCAGGGGATACAGGAATCAATACTGTGGCAATGTTTGTGCAGTGCACCCATTACAGTACATTGGTTTCTCATGTAAATCAGCTAGAGCAGAAACTTGCATCTGCCATCATGACTGCATTTCGATCTCCCATGGGACCAGCGCATCTAAGTATACCGCTTGATGTGTTAAGGCATGCTAGCCCAGTAAATATCCCATCGAATGATTTAGCTAATTTGCTTTGGCAACCAAGCCCTATTGATATGGATAGTTTAAATATTTTTTGTGGCGAACTTTCGTCTGCAAAGAAAATAGTATTTATTGTAGGTGAAGGTTGCTCGCAAGGAATGGGATCCATTTTAAATGTTGCGTTAAAACTTGATGCAAAAATTGTAACCACTCCACACGCGAAAGGTTTGATTAGCCCTTATCATCCTTTATTTCGTGGTGTGTTAGGTTTTGCAGGGCATGAAAGTGCCATCGAAGTACTCGATGATGAAGTGGATACAATTGTTGCTATTGGTACCACGCTGAGTGAAACAGCGAGTAATACCTGGGATCAGAAAGTTTTAAACCAGCGACTCATTCATATTGATTCATCTGAAAACAACTTAATGCATTCACCTATGGCGCGTTTGCACGTGAGAGGGGATATCGCAAAAATGTTTGAACACGTTGAAAGTCATTTTGGTATTAATAAAATCGCATCTTCAGACAGTAGAATTAGCAAACCCAATAGCGCCTCTATGCAAAAAGTGAATGGGAAAGAAGGTAATTTAAAACGACATTTTCGCTTAATTGGTGAAAGCAAGAGTCAAGATAACTCGTCACCCATTAAGCCGCAGAGGCTAATGCAGCTTTTGCCAGAAATATTTCCACCGGAAACAAAGTATCTATGTGATTCAGGCAATAGCATGGCTTGGTCCATACATTATTTGCACACCTATGACCGTAGATTGTCGGGTTCCAGAGATGAGCATGGGGGTTTGTTTTGGACTTGTTTAGAATTTGGTTCGATGGGTTGGGCAATTGGCTCATCAGTGGGGACCGCTTTAGCGAACAAGAAAAATCCAGTGGTATGTTTAACTGGAGATGGATCAATGTTGATGTATGGCGGTGAAATCACGGTTGCCTTGCAAGAAAAATTGCCAGTAGTATTCATTATATTAAATGATTCTGAATATGGCATGGTGAAGCATGGCCAGAGATTGGGGCATGCTGAAAAAATTGGGTATGAATTACCAGAAATAGATTTTGTTGCGTATGCAGAGTCTATGGGGATAACTGCGCATTTAATTAATTCTGCTGAAGAACTAGAGCAGCTTAATATTAAAGAGCTAATTTCAAATGGGCCTGCCATTCTTGATGTTCGTATTGATAAAGAAGAGGTGCCGCCCATTAACAGTCGCCTAAAAGCGTTAGGGACCATTAACGGTTCGGATCATTAATTCTTTATTGAATTTAATATACAGTACCAACGCCTCTAGGATTGGTGCGACATAAAACTTTTTTTACAAGCGCTATTTATTTGGCGTAATTTTTGCGAAGTGCGCGCTATTGAATTAAAAAAATATCTACAGCTTTGTTAAAATTTATTGATGAAATTACACGCATCACAATAGATCATGTCTACAGATAAAAATAAAAAAGAAGTCATCCATACAAAAATTTGGCAAGAAGAGCCTGAGCCAAATAATCCTTTTGCTGCAAAGACATGTTATTGCGCTGGTTATGATGTGTATGGCGACTTATTGGGCAAGGTAAGTTGGGCAGAATATCTGTATCTATTATTTAAACTAGAAAAGCCTACACAAGAGCAGGCGAAATTACTCGAAACCATTGCGGTGGCCATCGCTAACCCTGGAATTCGTGACCACAGTGTCCGTGCTGCAATGAATGCAGGTGTGGGTGGTTCTACATCCGCTTCTGCCTTAATGGCCGCACTTGCAGTTGGAGCTGGTCAATACGGTGGTGCGCGAGAAGTGTATTTGGTGATGCAAAGTTGGGAAGAATGTATACAAGATTTAGATAAGTGGAAAAATAGAATTCAAAATCTGCCAAAACTTGAATTGCCTGATAGTTGGCCTGAAATAAAGCATCCGATTGGGTTTGATCCAAATAGCGAAAGTTGTTCGACTCCTGTTCTGCAAACACTGTCTGAATTAATATCATGTTCAAATGGCTCTTCTCTTAATTGGTTAAAAGAAAATCGTAATACGCTTGAAGAATATTCAGGCTGTCCACTTGCGATGACAAGTGTTGCTGCTGTAGCGTTTAAAGATATTGGATTTAATCCAGAACAAGGTGAAATGCTGTATTTATTGATGCGTTTACCTGGAGCGGCAGTCCATGCGATTGAGCAAAAACACAATGGATGGCGTAAGTATCCGTTTTTTGCAGATAGTGTAGAAATTATGAACGATCCTTATGCGCGAGACGGTATTTAACAGTATGTCTAGACCTAAAGAATACGGATTTAAACAATTGCTAGAGAGTGAACATTCTTGGCAATCAAATATGGGTGGTTCGATACTAGGCGAAAGAGTTGTTTTTCGTGGTAAAGATGTTTTTTCTGAATTTAAGGATTGGTCTTGGATAGAAATGCTGTATTTTTGTGTAAGTGGGAATCAGCCATCAAATGAATCTATAAAGTTTTTAAATGGCCTTTATTGCATGTGTTTCAATTATCCGGACCCTCGTATTTGGTGTAATCGAGTGGCAGCATTAGCGGGTACGGCATCAAGTACTGCACAGTTAGGAGTGAGTGCGGGTAGTAGTGCGACTGAAGCTCAAATATATGGCGGGCCCACAGGGCTGCGTGCAATGGATTTTCTTTTTCGACTTAAAAACGATCTTGGAAAAGGCTTAAGTATAAGTGAAGTGGTTCGAAAAGAAATTAGGATTAATAAAGCTGTTTTTGGATACGGACGACCTATTTTACCAATAGATGAGCGTGTAAAGCCTGCACTTGAATTGCTAGCTGAGCTCAATTTGCACGAAAGAGAGTATTTTTTACTTGCGCTTCAGGTTGAAAAATTCTTAATTAGCAGTAAATATAAATTGCATTTAAATATTGCGGGCGTATTCGCTGCTTTTTGTGCTGATGATGGGTTGAAGCGTGATGATATTTACTATCTAACGACTGCAAGTTTTTCAATTGGCATGCTTGCCTGTTATATCGAAGCTAATGATAAGCCTGAAGGTGCATTATTTCCATTACGTTGTAAGAGTATATCGTATGAAGGAGCAAATAGTCGCCAATGGTAGCCGCGAATTCTGATTTGCTACTCATTAATTTTAATATTTTATCTAATCAGTTTTTAACTGATGTTCGTTGTTCCCGTCAACCAAAATAGCGTTCAAATATATCTCTAGGTAGGCAGTATCCCTTTATCCTTAGTTTGATGCCGTTAGCTCGGAATATTACTTGATCCGCGGTACTAAACGTCCGACACGTTTTCACCTTATTTCGCCCGTAACTCATTAAAATAAGGTGTATTAGTTACGTATTTTTCGCCTGGATAGTGAAGTTGATTTCCTAATATTTTTTAGATTTCAGCCGACATAGACAGCAAGCGAAAAAGTTATCAAAGTTAGGACATCAAGGAGTGTCAGTATGCGTCAGGTTATAAATATGCCTACTTCAAAGGTACTCAGCAGTTTTCTATTGAGCATTTTTTTGTATGCGTCTCTAATTTCATCATCGAATGCTGTGTACGATGATGAGGAAGCACTAATTGAATTATATGGGGATGAGGAAACTATTAGTATTGCAACCGGTAGTGCGCAACCTATTTCGCGTGCGCCTGCGGTTGCAACAGTAATTACTGCTCGGGATATAAAAAAAATGGGCGCGACGGATGTGGATGAAGTTTTAGAGACTGTTCCAGGATTGCATGTAAGTCGAGGGACTTATGCAAATGCTCCAATTTATACTTTCCGAGGAATTTATTCTACAAATAATCCACAAGTGTTATTTTTAGTGAATGGAGTTTCAATAAATAATTTATTCCAAGGTGACAGGGGTTTGATCTGGGCTGGTATGCCTGTTGAAGCTATTTCTCGAATAGAAGTCATCCGTGGTCCTGGTTCAGCAATATATGGTGCGGATGCATTTGCAGGGGTGATTAATGTTGTTACTAAACAAGCGAATGAGATTGATGGCCTAGAGGTGGGTTCACGAATCGGGCGTTTTGACACGCGTGATTTTTGGGCTCTATATGGTGGAAATATTGGTGGAATTGATCTCGCGTTCTCAATAGAGGGGCGTCAAACAGATGGTCACGATGAAGATGTTAACGCAGATTTCCAAACTATTTTGGATGGATTTACAGGAACCAATGCGTCACTAGCGCCTGGGTCTGTAAACAATGAAAAAGATTGGTTAGACACTCGACTAGATATTTCAAAAGGCAATTGGAAATTTCGTGCTGGATTGCAGAGCAGGCAAAGTGTAGGGAGTGGAGTAGGTGTTGGAGAGGCATTGGATCCAAGTGGTGAATTTAGCAGTAAGCGATGGAATGCAGATTTAACGTATAACAATAATACTTGGTTTGATAAATTAGATCTTACTTCGCAAATTAGTTTTTTTAATACTAGTCAAGAGGTAGACGGAGATCAATTGATCTTTCCGCCCGGTGCAATTGTGCCTGGACTTGGTGGCCCTTTCCCTGATGGTGTAATTGGTAATCCTGAAGGTTGGGAACGGCATCTGCGCTATAACTTAACAGCCTTATTTTCTGGAATAAAAAACCACACAGTACGATTTGGTAGTGGATATGTGCATAGCGAGCTCTATAAAGTAAAAGAAGAGAAAAATTTTGGTTTAGATGGTAATGGCGTACCGATACCACTGGGCAGTCCCTTGGTGGATGTAACAGATACGCCAGCAGTTTTTATTCCTGAAAAACACCGAAGTAATGTATTTGTATCTTTGCAAGACGTATGGCAACTAAGTAACGATTGGGAACTCACTGCTGGACTGCGGTACGACGATTACAACGATTTTGGTGACACTTGGAATCCACGCTTAGCGTTAGTGTGGGCCGCGCGCCATGATCTAACAGCAAAGCTGTTGTATGGGCAAGCGTTTCGCGCGCCATCACTCGCTGAATTTCGTCTTGAAAAGAATCCTGTTACGTTGGGTAATGATCAATTAGATCCAGAAGAAATGGAAACGCTAGAACTCGCATTTGATTATCGGCCAAAAGATAATTTTCGCATAGGCTTGAATTTATTTAAATACGAATGGGATGACATTATTCAGTATGCGCCCAGCGCAAGTTTGCCAGTTGGTTTTTTACAAGCGCAGAATATGGGCGAACAAGATGGTTCTGGTTTTGAGTTCGAGTTTGATTGGGAAGTAAGCCGAAAATTGAAGATTTTGGGAAATTTTGCGCATCAGGACTCGGAAGATAAGACTACAGGTAAAGATGTGGGAAATGCGCCAGAGAGGCAGTTTTATGTGCGTACCGAGTGGGAGTTTAAACCTGGTTGGAATGTCTCGCCGCAATGGAACTTCGTTATAGATCGTGAACGTCCACCTGGTGATACGCGTAGCAATATTGATGACTACGATATTTTAGATCTAACATTAAGACATACTGTATTCAATGGCCGTTGGGAATTAGCGTTATCGGGGCGTAACGTGCTAAATAAACGCGCATTTGAACCAACTAGCACGAGTATTGCTGGTGATTTGCCGCTTGCTCGAAGAAGTTTTTGGGGAGAATTTAGATTTAACTACTAAACTATTCGGATACTTTGAAATTAATAATTATAAGTAAGGTTGCATGAATAGTTTCAATGATCACTAACTTCTTAATGCCGCGATTGGCAGGCATGCCAATTTTGAAGCGATATAGCTATAATAAGGCTATATCGATTTTGTTTGCGCTGCTGTTTTTATTTGCCTTACCTGCTTTTGCCGCGACTCCTTCCGTGGCTGTAATCTATCCTGAATTACGCGCACCGTATAATAAAATATTCTCAGACATTGCGGATGGGGTTGAAGCGCAAGTAAACGGGCGCACCAAACGCTATATGCTGAAAAAGAAATATTCTGCGCTAGAACTTAATCAATGGCTGAAGAAGAATGAAATTAAGGTTTGTGTGGCGCTGGGTGTGCGTGGTGAAACTGCTACCTACGAGTTAGCAAATAATATCCCTGTAATTTTGGGCGCTGTGCTTACACCTAAATTAATTACAGATACTCGCTCTGGTATTTCACTGGCACCTTCTCCTGATAAATTATTTAGCAAAGTTAAGAAACTCAAACATGGCGTCAGTAAAATTATTGTTGTTTACAATCCTAGTAAAACGGGGTGGTTAATTCGCAATGCTCGTTCTGCTGCAGATAAGAACGGGCTTGAGTTGATTACGTATTCTACTAACAGTCTTTCTGAGTCTGCAAAAATATATCAAAAAATCTTTACACGTCCAGATATTAAGCATGCGGCCATTTGGTTGCCACCGGATTCAACCTCTGTGGATAATCGTGCAGTGCTGTCTTTCATTCTTGAGCAGTCTTGGGCGCATGGAGTAGCTGTGTTTTCAAGCAGGCTTTCTCACGTGAATAAAGGCGTTTTGTTTGCGATGTATGCAGACAATGTGAAGTTAGGGCAAAGTCTTGGAAAAGCTGCATTAGATGAGTTAAGTGGCAATAGAGGAAAAATTATAGGCATTGTTCCTGTAGAAGATTTGCAAATTGCTTTCAATCGACGTACCGCAGAGCATTTAGGGCTGAATGTTAGCAGTGCAGAACTTAGAGATTATGATGCAGTCTTTCCGGCTAAGTAGGCAGAAATGAGATTATTTAATTACCTAAAACAAAAAATAACTGGGGGCTTAAAAGAGGAGCTCATTGCAACGATTGTTATTGGCATTCTTGTCAGCACTGCAATTTCTACTTATCTTATTTCATCATTTTCTGGAGATATAGTTGAGCAGAAGCTCGTCTATGATGGGCTGCAAGTTACGAAAAATTTTGCAGATAGGAATACTTTATCCTTGTTATATCTGAGTGAGGAAAGTGCTAAAGAATCTGTTCAGGCCATTGAGAACTTCACTGATGTACAAGGTGTTGGGATTTATGATGTTGAAATGAAGCCATTAATTGAAGATGGCGAAAATACATTTCCTGATGAGGCTTCTAAAATTTGGCCGAATGAGATTGAGCTCGTAAAAGAAACGAATGCTGCTTGGTATTTTGTTTCCCCAGTATTTGATCGTGGTACGGATCCTGAAATTGCAGAGTCACCTTTTATTGAAGGTGCCGCGGAGAAGGAATTGCTAGGCTATGTTCGTGTATATTTTAGTAAAGATACATTGCATGCTCTTGAAAATAGTATTTTTCGGGTTAATCTTTCCGTTTCGCTACTGTTGTCTGCTTTGTTGGTAGTTCTTTTGTCGGCAATTACAGATCGTGTGACGAAACCGCTTAAAGATCTTTCGTATTTTATGCGCATGGCAGAAGAGGGTGATTTGAAAGTACGCTCTAAAATATGGGGGCCGAAAGATATCATTGTTATGCAAAATGCCTTCAACACGATGATACATGCGTTGGCTGATAGAGAAGAAAAACTCGAATCTGCGCGCAATGCTGCCATGGAATATGCGCATGCAAAAGGTGAATTTGCAGCCAATGTAAGCCATGAGTTGCGCACACCTTTGAACGGTATTTTAGGCATGCTTGAGATCCTTAAAGATACTGAGTTGAGTCCAAAGCAAGAAGAGTATGTTTCTGTTGCGCATGATTCGGGCGATGCATTATTCGAATTAATAGATGACATATTAAATTTCTCGAAAATTGATTCTGGTAAAGCATCTATAGAGTATGAGTTATTTAATTTGCGTGAAACCTTAGATGATATCGTCGGAATTCTAACGGGCCAGACTCAATCTAAAGAACTCGATATAGCTTATTTGGTAGATAAAGATGTGCCAGCGAACATGCATGGTGATGCAAGTCGTATTCGTCAGTTACTGCTAAATCTTGCCGGCAATGCAATTAAATTTACCGATCATGGTGAAATAGGTTTGCGCATTAAAAATGTTACCAATGGAGCAAAAAACTTACGCTTACGATTTGAAGTGATAGATACCGGGGTAGGGATCGCTGATGAAGCTCAAGATAAAGTATTCGAAGCTTTTCAGCAGGCTGATGCTTCAACCACTAAAAAGTTTGGTGGTACGGGACTAGGTCTTGCAATTTGCAGCCAACTGGTGGAGGTGATGAATGGGGATATAGGCGTTGAAAGTAGCCTTGGTAATGGCAGTACGTTTTGGTTTGAGCTGCCCTTTAAAGACACTGTGGCAAGCGAGGTTGTTGAAACGAAGCAAACTACCGCTGCAGGATTGCGAATTTTTGTTGTAGATGATAGTGAAATTATCCGTGCGAATTTGCAGCAAACATTTGAAACTTGGGGTGCTTACTTTTCAAGTGCGGCAGATGGCGACGAAGCTATTGAAATTTTACGCAAAGCTACTCAAACACATCGTTCATTTGATGTGGCATTTATTGATGAAATTATGCCTGGAATAAATGGTATCGAACTCATTCGCAATATTGTGAAAGATGCGAAAATTGCGCCATTAAAATTAGTTTTAATGACTACACAAAAAAATCCGGATGCATTTGTTGATCGGTTTAGAGAGATTGACGCCCATATCAAAAAGCCAATTCGCCAATCACATCTTTTTGATGGCATCGCAGAGCTGCTTAATTCTTCTTTAGAAGTGAATGCGATTAAACAAGTTCATAAGCGTGAGAATTCTAAGTCTATCAAGGAAAAACCAAATTTCAATGCAACGTTGTTAGTGGTTGAAGATAACCGTGCTAACCAGCAAGTCGTACAAGCAATGTTGGAGCGACTGGGATGTAGAAGCTCAATTGCGGCAAACGGTTTTGAAGCATTAAAGTTACTTGAGAGTGCGAAATATGATGCAGTATTTATGGATTGCAATATGCCTCAAATGGATGGCTATGAAGCAACACAAAAAATACGACAAATGGGGACAGCCGTGGCACAGATCCCGATTATTGCTATGACTGCAAATGTGCTTGATAAGGATCGTGAAAGATGTATTCAGGCTGGTATGGATGATTACACTGCAAAACCGATAAAATTTGATGTGTTGATTGCCAAGCTTGAGCGTTGGTTGAAATTACCGGAAGAGCATTATGTAGATCTCGATTCTACTGAGGAGTTGATAAGTCGTGAGGTGCTTGCGGATACCAGTGAGATAAATGCAATAGACGATGTCGTGATTGCCGAGCTGCGCGAAAACATTGGTGATGGCTTTGACAACATGGTTGAAGTGTACATTGAAGATATGGGGATTCTATTGCGTTCTCTTGAAAAGAGTGTGTTAGAGGAAGATTCGAGTGGGTTAACTCATTACGCACATAGTATTAAGGGCAGTAGTTCTAATTTTGGTGCAAGTCGTTTAAGACATATTGCGAAACAACTTGAAGATATTGGGCGTAGCAATACTACTAAGGGTGCACGCAATCTTGTGCAATTATTATTTGTTGAGGCGGATGTCGTAACCAATGACCTTAAGAAAGAATTGGTTACGACATCCGCCTCAACAAATAATAATTGCACAAGATTGCGTGCACCCTTAGTAGTATTGCTACGCCCAATATCTTCAAGTTGTTTCGCAATATGTCTTAAACGACTTGCACCA
>PVMS01012339.1_pt1 | contig 14734 bp, 14 predicted proteins | sample 1853461 | NCBI WGS metagenome assembly PVMS01 (sample SAMN08582032, study PRJNA380276) | Marine sediment metagenome, whole genome shotgun sequencing project. | isolation source: ocean sediment barecode stripped | collected 2017 | reverse complement strand
TCCACATCGGGATGTCGGAGTGCATAACCCCGTCTTTCCCCTTGATACTGATGGTTTTGGGTAATTCGAGCATATCCCAGATAGTTTTAGCCCAGGGTCCGGCACCGATGATGACCTGGTCGCAACCGATCTCGCCCTTATCGGTTTCTACCGACCTGATCGCGCCACCGGCAGAGTCGCTTTTGAACCCGGTGACAGCGCAACCGCTGAGTATTCTTACCCCTTCGTTTTCGGCTTTGCTCGCGAGTGCATACATTGCTTTGGTGTTATTCGCATATCCACCGCGTTTTTCGTGCAGCACCGAGGTAATACCGGTGGCCTGCCAGTCGTGGAACAGGCTTTTCATGTAATCCGACGAATCTTTTTCACCTTCGATGAAGCATGACTCGTAGCCGATATCTTTTTGCTGTTGGGCGATGGTTGCAACGTCGGCATGCATGCTCTCGGGGCTGATTTGCATATAGCCAACCGGGTGGTAACTATAACCCTCGGGATCGGTTTCCCAGACACCAACGCTGTGGGCCATAAGTTCACGCATTGCGGGCTGGAAGTAGTTATTGCGTACCACACCACAGGCAATACCCGAGGCGCCCGCGGCGATTCCACCCTTATCTACAATCAGGATTTCGCGCCCATCACCCTTGCCCTGTGCTTTCAACTGCAGCGCAAGGTGATAGGCAGTACTCAGGCCATGGATACCAGCGCCGATGATCAGATATTTTACATGCGATGGTAGTGCCATAGGTCACCTGATAGCCTGCGAAGAAATTCGATGGAGCAAGAATATCGGAAACGGAATATGGCACGCCTAACAGGAACGACCATTCGAAAGAAATTAACGACATTGAAAGGCAGCCTGGTCATGCCCGTTAAAGCGACGGTCCGGCACCCCGGATTCTATGCTAACGAGGGAAGTTTCGTTTTTAGATTCCGGCTCGAGGGCCGAAATGACGAGTAATCGGGAGGTGGAGCCGACATGGCAGTCAAATAACCAGTAGTAAAACTCCCGTCATTCCGGGCGCAAGACCCGGAATCCATTAACCCCCCAGTTCTTTCTCCATAAATACGCTGAGCGGGTCGGGTTTATAGTTACCGTAAGGGGGGCACTGCTGGTAACCGAGGCTCTGGTATAAACCGATAGACTCTGCCTGCCCGGAGCCGGTCTCGAGGCGGCAGAGCGTAATATTACTGTCAATTAAAGACTGTTCCAGGGCGTTCATAATAAGCCGGGAAGCTCCCCGACCACGCTGGCGTGGGTCAACAAACAGGTTTTTGATTTCACCGTAGGCCGGCGACGCATCAACATTCTTAACCGCGCCAATTCCGAGAAGTTTCCGCTCAAGATAAGCACCGATAAAATAAGTATCGTTATCCAGTAACCGCTGCGGATCTTCCTGATGAATACTTTCGGGCGGGTAGAGTTCGGCCATATACCGACGTGAAATTTGTATCAGTGTATTGACATCGTCCGATATATTTTCGATTGGTCTAATATGCATAATCTATATTCCTGCTTGCCCGGCTAAAACCGCAACGACAGGCAACTCAATCCACCGTCGAGCTTTTCGAATTCGGAGACATCGAGTTCGATCACCGAATATCCCAGTGAATCAATTTTTTCGTTGGCATTGGGGTGACCCGCTGCTATTAGTACGCGGCCATTAATCCAGACACAGTTAGCCGCCCTGCGTTCAGACTGCTCGATCTCAATCCGGTTGAAACCCTCGAATTCAGGCCTGTCGACCAGCTCACCGGTTACCACCAGGTTATTCTTTTCCAGGTAGGCGACGGACGACTTCAGGTGCAATGCCTCGCTGATCGATAGCGTCGAGCCGCTATAGCCTGCGGTCTCCAAATACTCAATCATCTGCGATGCGCCATCGGCATTGGTGCGTTCGGATAACCCAATATAGCAATGATCATCAACCATCATGATATCACCGGCATCGACTGTGCCAGGCGTTTGAATCGACTCCACCCGGTCGTAGAATTTGTGCAGCAAGGTAGAAATTTCAACTACTTCACCTTTCCGCGCCTGGGCACCCGGATTGGTCACTACCGCGCAACGCGGCATTAACAGGGCAGTATCCTCGACGAACATCGAGTCGGCATAGCGTTCGTCTGCATCCATCACCGTGACCTTTAGTTCACAGGATTCCAGCGCCTGGATATATTGCCGATGCTGCATCAGAGCCAGCTCGTAATCAGGTGCACCCAGTCCTGCCGTGGTGATGCCATCGATCAGGCTTTTTGGCGGCGTACGTACTATTGCTTGTCTAAACATCATTGCCCTGGAAATCCTTTACTGGTCTATATCGTGTTAACAGGCCCAGTAATCACTCACTGCCAACCGAATACGGGTCATTGCCTGCTCTACAATCGATCGCGGGCAACCAAAGTTCAGGCGCATAAATCGTGTGTCACCGAATTCTCGCCCCGCGGACAGGCCTACCCCGGCCTGTTCGAAAAACTTTGCCGGGTTATCGAGCTCGAGTTCAGACACATCGATCCAGGCCAGGTAAGTTGCCTCGACCGAATCAAGCCTGAGACCCCTGATCGAACTGATTTCGTGCAGCAAATAATCGCGATTGTCTCGCAGATAATCAACCTGCTGCCGATTCCAGTCGTCACCCGATTCGTAAGCGGCCTGCGCAGCAACATATCCCAACACCGGCACGTGGGGTACGATTCCCTGCTTGGCTTTTTTATATTGCTGGCGTAATTTACGGTTCGGGATAATAGCAAACGAGCAACCAAGCCCGGGCGTATTAAATGTCTTACTCGGCGCCATCAGGGTAATACTGCGATTTTCAATCTCCCTGTTCAGCGAGGCTATCGGTACGTGTTTCTTGTCCGCATCGAGAATCAGGTCACAATGAATTTCATCCGTACAAACGATCAGATCTTTACCCACTACCCATTCGGCCAGGCGGCTTAGCTCGGTGCGGTTGTAAACCGTTCCGCCGGGGTTTTGCGGGTTACACAACAGCAATAGTCGGTCACTGGCGACAATATTTTGCACCAACCACTGCAAATCCAGTATCCAGCGATGATCAGCCTGAATCATGGGGACCGGCCGTGAAAGTCGCGAGCTCAATTCAGGCGCATCGATAAACGGTGGGTAAATCACTGATGGAATAAAAACACCGTCACCGCTCGAACCCACGATTCGACAGGCCAGATGAATACCATTCATAACTCCCGGCTGCCACACCAGCCATTCCGGCCTGATCTCCCACTGATAATGCTGCGCCATGCGCTCTACGACCAGTTCAACTAAGCGATGCGATGGGCTGGAATAACCAAAAATCCCGTGGTCGATTCGTCGTTTGAGGGCTTCAATGATCACCGGGGCAGCGGTAAAATCGGAGTCGGCAACCCACATGGGTATAATATCGGTTCCCTGATAACGATCCCACTTATTGCTGTTGGTATTGCTGCGATCGGTCAGGGTATCGAAGTTAACTTTCTCTGTCATACTCATTGTTCATTGTTAAATAGTAACAGGTCGCAAATTTAATCACGGCGCGGAATTTTAATTGTGCACCGGCACGATGAGTGAATGATACAATTCCCATCGTCTCTACGGAAATGCAATTTAAATTAATCCAGCAGCTTAACCGGAGACCCCCTGCCAGACTATGAAAGAATCGATCGATTATCGTAGTGATACGCTGACTCAACCGTCAGCTGAAATGCGCGAATGGATGGCCCATGCTTCGGTCGGGGACGACGTTTATGGCGAAGACCCGAGCGTCAACCAGCTCGAACAGACTGCCGCGCAACTGCTCGGTAAACAGGCGGGACTTTTCGTCAGTAGCGGCACACAGGGAAATCTGCTCGCTATGCTAGGCCACTGCCAACGTGGTGATGAATATATCAGCGGCGACGGTTATCACGTGTACAGTAAAGAGGCCGGAGGAGCAGCAGTACTGGGCGGTATTGCCTCAACTGCACTGGCAACCGGGACACAGTTTGAGGTGCCTGTCGATAGCTTGCACCAGGCGATCAAGTCTGATGACATTCACCACTCGGTCTCGCGCCTGTTATGCCTGGAAAATACCGTGCATGGCCGGGTACAGTCGCAGTCTCACTTACTGGCCTTATGCGACCTGGCGCACGAGGCTGGCCTGCTGACACATCTGGACGGGGCAAGGTTGATGAATGCGGCTATTGCCGAGGGAATCAGTGCAACCGAACTTTCCACGCCTTTCGATAGTGTATCTCTGTGCCTGTCGAAAGGGCTTGGCGCACCGATAGGGTCGGTACTGTGTGGTTCAACTGAATTTATCAATCAAGCGCGCAGAAATCGCAAGCTGCTCGGTGGCGGCACACGCCAGGCAGGCATCCTCGCAGCTGGCGGGTTGTATGCCCTGGAACATAATGTCGAACGCCTGATCGACGATCACAGCAACGCCGAACAACTGGCCAAGGGTCTGGCTTCACTGCAGGCGATGCCGGTTGAGCAATATACCAACATGGTGTTTATCAGCCCCCCAGCCGAACATATTACGCCCTTGTGTGACCATTTACGCGACAATGGCATTAGCATGACTGAAGACACACCCACCCTGCGCATGGTCACCCATCTGGATATCAGCAGCGATGACATAGCTACGACTATTGGGGCATTTAATAACTATTTTTCCAGTCTCTAGGCAGGGATTCCAGACGCCAGGTTATATTATCCGGGTATGGAAAATCCCGCTCACTGCCTTTCGGTTGCAACCTGTGATCGATGAACACGGGGCGAGCTGCCAAAATATTTACGATAACAGGCCGTGAAGTAAGACTGGGTTTCAAATCCAGCAGCAATAGAGATATCGATAACGCTGTTATTGGTATTCAATAGCAATTGTTTGGCGTGCAACAGGCGTAGCGACAAATAATACTGACTCGGCGTCATCCCTCGATACTTGTGGAACAAACGTTCAATCTGGCGCAGTGAGAGATTGCATTTATCGGCGATATCAGGCAACGACAAAGGCCCCTCGATATTCGACTCCATCAAATGAATCACATCGATCAGCTTCGGCGCACTCATTGCCAGATCGATGCGGTCGGCCATCTGCTGTGAATCGATTTCGGTGCGAATACGATCATGTTGGAACTGCTGCGAAATCTGCTGGGCAAGTACCCGACCGTACTGATTTTCGATTAGTTTCAACATCATATCGAGCGCGGCGGTACCACCCGAACAGGTGAATCGTTTATTGTCGATCTCGTACAGGGTGAAGGTTACTGCTAGCTGGGGATAGAGTTCCTTGAATACCGGGATGTTTTCCCAGTGAATCGTGCAGCGGCAATTATCCAGCAACGATGCTTTTGCCAGGATAAAACTGCCCGAACTGACGCTACCGAGATTAACCCCCTGGCGGTCGAACTTTTTTAACAGTTTAATTGTTTTGAATTCATCAAAATACTGCGCCGAGTTAGGCGCACAAATGATCAGGGTTTCGAGATTGCTGGCCTCACTCAGTGGCCGGGTTGGTACAGTAATCCCGCTGCTGGCTGAAACTGGCTCATTATCGGGCGCATAATAGTGCCACTGGTACAATTCATTGGTGGATAACCGATTTGCCGTTCGCATCGCATCAACCACGCAACTGAATGGTATCAACGGGTATCCATCGATCAGGAGAATACCGAATTTTTCAGTTTCGAGTGGAATAATAAAACCTCCAATCGCCAGTTATTTTTAATTTCAGGCGACCACGTTAACCTTATTCTATCCTAATCCCCGGCATCGACAACTCGATTTAATCGCGTCAACACGGTCTATGACGCTAGCGAACAGTTCGAAGTCGCCCCTGGATCAGCCGTGTTGGGGTGCTAAAATCATACTGGTTCATTGAATCGCCTGCACGCGGGGCGTTTATGGAGTCAATAATGGGTGAATCGAACAGGCCAGATCGAGGACGTCGCGGACGTAGAGGTGCCCGCGCACATCGTGCTGGAACTGAGGTTGCCAGTGTCAGCAAACCGTATATCACGCGCAAAATACCCTATTTTGAAGTGCTCGATGAAGAGGGTCTCCAGCTCATCGAAAATAACGCCGATACCATTCTTGAAGAAATTGGGATCGATTTTCGTGATATGCCCGAGGCATTGGAGATTTTGCAAAAAGGCGGTGCCGAAATCGAAGGTGAACGCGTCCGATTCCCGCGCGGCCTGTGCCGTTCGATAATCCAGGCAACCGCACCTGCCGAATACACCCACCACGCACGCAATCCTGAGCGAAACGTCCAGATTGGAGGTAAAAACACCGTCTTCGTACCCGCCTATGGCAGTCCCTTTGTGTTCGATCTGGATAAAGGTCGGCGTTATGCAACGCTAGAGGATTTTCAGAATTTCGTCAAACTCGCTTATGCCTCACCTTCGATGCATCTTTCTGGCGGCACCATCTGCGAGCCGGTCGATATACCCGTAAACAAGCGTCACCTGGACATGGTGTACTCGCATATTAAATATTCAGACAAGGGTTTTATGGGCTCTGTTACCGCACCGGAGCGTGCCCAGGACACTGTCGAAATAATCAAAATTGTCGCCGGTGACAATTATATCGACCCGCAATCGGGAAGGCCTCGGACCTACGCCACCAGCCTGATCAACGCTAACTCGCCAATGACCTTTGACGACACCATGCTCGGTGCGGCCAAGGTTTACGCTGAAAATAATCAGGCCTGCATCATCACGCCATTTATTCTGGCGGGCGCGATGTCACCGGTTACGGTCGCTGGTACCGCCGCACAATCGCTGGCCGAGGCACTGGCAGGACTCACATTCGTTCAACTGGTCAACCCGGGTGCACCGATAATCATGGGTAGCTTCGCGAGTTCAATGTCGATGCAATCGGGTGCACCGACCTTCGGCACCCCTGAGCCCGCCCTGGTACTTTACTGCATGGCTGCCCTGGCGCGTCGCCTCGGCGTGCCATTTCGGTCGGGCGGTGGTCTCTGCGCGTCTAAATTGCCCGATGCGCAGGCCGCTTCGGAGGCAGCTAATACCATGTTGCCGGCGGCTCTCGCTGGCGTTAATTTCATTCTCCATACTGCAGGATGGATGGAAGGTGGACTATCCATGGGCTACGAGAAATTTATCATGGACGTCGATCAGGCCGCTATGCTCGAAATCCTGCTCGGCGGAGTCGACCTGTCTGAAACGGTCAGGCCATGGATGCGATTCGTGAAGTCGGGCCGGGCGTGCATTTCCTCGGCTGTAAACACACCCAGAACAACTTCAAAACAGCATTTTATCGCTCTCCGATCACCGACAATAACAGCTTCGAACAGTGGGAACTGGATGGTCGGCTCGATCACTCGCAACGCGCCAACGCTCAATGGAAAAAGGTACTGGCCGAGTATCAGGCACCGGCCATCGACCCCGCAATCGACGAAGCCCTGCTCGACTACATTAAACAGCGCAAGGATTCGATGCCCGATTCGATGGTTTAAGATCTGCCCAAAATTTCATCAGGGCTCATTTCTTCTGGAACCTTAGTTTTGAACGAATAGAATTATCGTGCAATAACCTGCATTAAAGACTAGTATTTTGTCAGTCATTGGCCATTTATTGATCAATTTTCGCCTTTAATCAAATACTGGTTGCCCGATTCATGTGCGATGAAAAATCCGGAGTAAAACCAGAACATTTCGGCTTCCTGCTGGTCCCGAACTATTCCATGATTGCATTTACCTCGGCAATCGAACCGTTACGTATGGCAAATCGGGCAGCGCAGAAACCGCTGTATAGCTGGACCATTTATACGCTCGATGGCAAGCCGGTAAAGGCCAGCAATGGGCTCGAAATCTCTCCCGATTACAGTATCGATAAGAGCAGTGATATGTCCATACTGTTTGTTTGTGGCGGTGTCGATATTTCAGATTGCTGGAGCAAATCGATGAAATTTGCACTACGCAAAATTGCCAGCCGGAATATCACCATGGGGGCACTTTGTACGGCCACCTACCTGTTGGCGCGCGCTGGCCTGGTCGATGGTTACCGATGCACGATACATTGGGAAAATATTACCAGCATGCGCGAGGAATTCCCGAAGACACAATTTTCAGATGATTTGTTTCACATAGATCGCGATCGAATTACCTGCGCTGGGGGTCAGTCGTCACTGGATATGATGCTGAAAGTAATCAGCAATTCCCACGGGGCGAAACTAGCCGCACAAATTTCCGAACAGTTTATGTGCGAACGCATTCGCGGCACGGAAGATCGGCAACGTATACCATTAAGGCTCCATCTCGGCGCCAACCAGCCAATTCTTACTGAAGCGGTTACCCTGATGGAAGCCAATCTTGAAGAACCGATCAGCCTCGACGAACTCTCCAGGTATGTCGGCATCTCTCGGCGGCAGCTCGAACGACTGTTCCAGAAGCACCTGAGTTGCGTACCTACCCGCTATTATTTGAATCTGCGTTTGAATCGTGCCCGGTTACTACTATTACAAACCAGCAAGTCGATCGTCGACATCGCCCTCGCCTGCGGTTTTATTTCGGCCCCCCATTTCAGCAAATGCTACCGCGATATGTTCGGCATTCCGCCGCGCGATGAACGGCGGAAGCTACCGCTCTCCCATAATGGGGGGGATTTTGACCAGGGTTCCAAGGCGACTGGTTGAAGGAAACACCCTACCCCCGATTACGTCGCCTCCTCGACTTACGCTTGGGCCCATCATCACCATTTTCTAGCTTCGCCTTCAGCGGTGGAAGCTTGACCACTTTTGACAACTCTTCATAAGGGTCAATCTTGTGCGGCAAGGCCATCGCTTCGATAAAATATTCCTGAAATTTGGGCTCGATGGCGGTTTCAATTTTCTCAACCTTGGGCAGGATTTCTCCGATTTCGAGTCGTGAGGGTAAATTCAGTAATGCGATTCGGGCACCGGTACCGGCGGCGTTGCCTACCGATCCTACCTTCTCAAGATTACAGTCGGGGATCAATCCCAGTACCATCGCATACTTGACGTCGCTGTGACTACCAAAGGCCCCGGCAAATCCAATACGATCGACCTTGCTGATTCCCATGCGATCGATTAACAACCGTGTGCCCGCGTGCAGGGCAGCTTTACCAAGCTGGATTGCGCGTACATCATTTTGCGTAATACGAATCGTTTTGTCGCCTTCATACAATATATAGGCATAGGTTCGCCCTTCCTTTACGACGCGTTCACTAGCCTTGCCCTTTACCGGTCCAATGACGCCGTCCTGATCTATAATGCCAGCCAGGAACATTTCAGCGATGACTTCGATAATCCCCGATCCACAGATTCCACTGACTCCGACCCGGGCGCTTTGTTGCGCGAATTCCGGATCGTCCGACCAGACCTCGCAACCGATCACGCGAAACCTGGGCTCCAGTGTTTCTGGATCGACGCGAATACGCTCCATCGCGCCCGGAGCAGCACGTTGCCCCGAGGTAATTTGTGCGCCTTCGAACGCGGGACCGGTCGGGCTCGACGCGGCTAACAGGCGGTTCCGGTTACCCAGCACTATTTCTGCATTTGTGCCGACGTCTACCAGCAGCACGTATTCTTCCGCCAGATCGGGACGTTCGGCAAGTATTACTCCTGCGGTATCAGCACCAATATGTCCCGCTATACAGGGCAGAATGCATACCCGTGCTTCGGCGTGCAGGTACAGATCGAGATCAGCTGCACGAATTACCGTTGTTTGATCTGTGGTTAGTGTAAATGGGGCAGTGCCAAGTGGTGTGGGATCGATACCGAGAAACAAATGATGCATGATTGGATTGGCAACCACGGTTACATCGAGAATTTCGTCAAGTTGTATACCTGCCGATTTCGCCGCACGCGTGGCCAGCTGATTAAACGCTTCACGCACCACCTGGGTCATTGCCTTGTCGCCGCCTTCATTCATCATCACGTAGGACACGCGACTCATCAGGTCTTCACCGAAACGAATCTGCGGGTTCATGGTATCGGCAGTGGCAACGACCTCACCGGTATCGAGATTGCATAGTTGCGCCGCTATCGTGGTGGAACCCAGGTCGATCGCCAACCCATAAACAATCTTTTTTTCACCGGGCCAGATACCGATAATCTGCTGATGTTGATAAACCGCGGCGGTGATGCGCCGTTCCGATTTATCCAGCGCTTTTTGTAATAAACGAAGCTGCGACAATTCACAGTCCATGATCGGCAACTCATATTCGCGCTGCAATTCGTTCTGTAGACGGCGCTTGTCGGAAATGGGTGCATGCATATCCGGCTCAGGCAGCGTCACGGTATAAAGACGCAGGGCCGGTAACACCTGAATATCATAGGCAGTGACGGCTTTGGCTATATGCTGTTTGTGTTGTTGGCTCTCTTCCGGTACATCGACTACCAGGTCACCCAACAACCGGGCGTTGCAACCGAGGCGTCGCCCATTTTTGAGCCTGTTTCTAGACTGGTGATGGCGCTCGGTTTCGGTAAACTCCGACAAGTGATCGAGTTTTGAGGTAATCCCGTGCTTGGGAAACTCACCCTCCTGCGGCAATACCTGGCACTTGCGGCATTTGCCCTGGCCACCGCAAATCGATTCCAGGTCTACCCCTAAACGTTGTGCGGCCTGAAGTACAGTCGTACCAACGGGCACCTGCCCGCGTAAACCCGAGGGCATGAACAGTACGCTGACTTCATCATCACTCACGGGTACCTCTACTAATTGTCTTTTTCCACGATTGCTGCGTTACCGATTTTTGCTCCTGCAAAATCGGCATACAGTACATCCTGTACATAAGCTCCGTGCTGGTGCGCCAGCCCGGTCGGTCCTCATGTATTTGCATATACACTGCGGCCTTGTGCGCGGGGGTTACTCGGGCGTTGCCCTCGCCCTGCGGGCCAGCCTTTGGCTGTTGTCTCCGCTTCGCTCCGGCTCCTTGCTCTCGCACAAAAATCCAAATTACTAGAGGTACCCTCATTTTTCTATCTCCATTAATCAGGCTAACTGGCACGGCGACGGCGACCCCCACCCCCTCTCCTACCCGTGCCGCGCAAGGTAGCGCCCTCGGGTGGGGGCTCACGAAATTGCTTGATCCAACGCCCGCAATCGGGATCTTTCCCGAGCATCACATCGGCACCCAGGCTTGCGCTAATGACTTCCGAATGCAACGGGTTGGTAATAGCCGATGTCATGCCAGCCTGAATTGCCATGCTGATGAATGCGCCGTTGAATCCATTTCGATTGGGGAGGCCGAAACTGATATTGGAGGCGCCACAGGTGGTATTGACTTTCAGCTCGGTGCGCAGGCGGTGAATCAATCGCAGTACTTCCCGACCGGCCGTGTTAATCGCACCGATCGGCATCACCAGCGGATCGACAACAACGTCACTTGCCGGAATTCCATAATCTGCGGCACGGTCCACAATTTTTTTAGCCACATCATAGCGAACGTTGATGTCTTCGGAGATTCCGGTTTCATCGTTAGATATTGCGACCACTGCAGCGCCATGCTTTTTAATCAGCGGTAATACGCGATCGAGGCTTTCATCTTCACCGGTTACCGAGTTGACCAGGGCCTTACCCTGGTACACGGCGAGTCCGGCTTCGAGTGCTTCGATTATTGAGGAGTCGATACTCAATGGCACATCGGTCAGGCCCTGTACCAACTGGATCGCCTCAGCCAGTATGCGTGGCTCGTCAGAAAGCGGTATGCCGGCATTGACGTCAAGCATATGCGCGCCGGCCCGCACCTGGGCAATCGCATCCGCTTCGACCCGGCTATAGTCACCGTTTTTCATTTCCTCCGCCATAATTTTGCGCCCGGTCGGATTGATACGCTCCCCAATTATGACAAAGGGACGATGGAACCCAATGACTAACTCTTTAGTCGCTGAACTGACAACCGTTTCGGTCATGGTGATTTCCTCTAAAAATATCTACTTGATTACCGAGCGATAGAATTGTTGATCCATTGACCAATCCTTCACTCATGCCGACACGGCACTTTCACATCCCGGGTACCAGGGTTGACGCCCCGCTAGCACCCCCGATTCCTTTATAATATCGGCGACCGCTTCTTCCTGGCGGTACGCCATCACGTGAACTCCACTAATACCTTCTATTTCACGAACCTGTTGAATCAGTTCGATACAAATATTCTGACCCTCTTTTTTCTGATTCTCGGCACCGGCCAGGCGGCTGATAATCTGATCCGGAATATTGATGCCAGGAACATTATCGCGAATCCAGGTTGCTGTTCTGGCAGATGCAAGCGGACCGACGCCAGGCAGGATAAAGCAGCTTTCCAGAAGCCCCAGGTCACGAACCTTGGCTATGAATTGCTCTAATTGCGGAACATCGAAAATATACTGTGTCTGTATAAAATCGGCTCCCGCGGCGATCTTTTTTGCCAACCGGTAGGGGCGGTAATCGATCGGTGGAGCAGACGGGTTTTCCGCGGCGCCGAGAAAAATCTCCGGTGCCGTGGTGATCGTGCGACCGCTCAGGAACCTGGATTCTTCGCGCATGATTTTAATCGTTTCCAGTAACGACAAACTATCCAGATCGAAAACCGGTTTCGCTTCCGGGTGATCACCCACCTGAACACCATCACCACTCAAACAAAGCACGTTACTCACCCCCATCGCCGCGGCACCCAGCACATCACCCTGGATTGCGATACGATTCCTGTCGCGACAGGAAATCTGCATGACCGGGGAATATCCGACGCTGGTCAACAGGGCACACATCGCAACACTCGACATGTGGCAATTCGCACCCGAACCATCGGTAGCGTTCATACCGTCGACATAGCCATCAAATACCCGCGCGCGTTCATAAACGTCTTCTGCCAGCGCTGAATCCGGTGGTGCAAGTTCAGCGGTAATCGCAAAATGACCCGCCTTTAATACCTGTTCAAGTCGCCCAGCCGATACATACCCGGGTTTCTTAGGCAATGGCCTGGCAGCAGGATTCTGATTAGGCGCGATCATGCGGCATTCTCATTTTTTTGCCGGAAATATTCCTTTTCGGTAACACGCAGCCATGACGAACTGCCCTGGTAACTGAAATTTACCGGCAGCTGTACCTGTTGAATTGCTTCGGACCTTTTCATTTTTTGGCTGCCACGCCAGGCTTCGACCCAGACACAACGCATTTCCGGTTTGACTTCGCAATAGCCATTCAATCGCACACCACCACAAGGTCCGTTACGGATCGACTTCGGGCAATTCATCGGGCAGGACATACCGGTAGAGCTAAGCACACATTCTCCGCACATCTGGCAATCGAACATCAAATTCTTGGCAGCTTTTTCCAGCAGGCGCATCGGTTTTTCGACTCGCTCGCGACCGATAAGCCGCCACAATGGGAATAGCCGGATAAAAAATGGTTCGAAAAAATAGTAAACCGATTCGAGCTTTTTCGAATGCGTTACCGACCAATGGCGGATTTTATGCAATATCAACTCCTATCAGGAATCCAGGTTGCGCTGTTCATCTTTCCCGTTGGCACGAATTAATTTGTCCAGCACCGCTTCGGAATATTGTTCTTCAAGAGTACGCACCAGGATTTCCGCCTGTTCGCGGATGTCGCCTTCAAAGGGTTGTTCGACGTCATGCCAGGGATCGAAAAATGCATCCTTACCCTGCTTTTTTAATCGGTAAGAGGCGCGTTCAATTGCTCTCCTGAATCGCGCCGGCAGCCGGATACGTGTGCTGCATCGACCCTCGCGCACCACCACCTGTCCCGGGATATCGTTCCAGTAGACAATTTTTAACTTCGCCACATCGCCGCCTGCATCGCTGCATCAAGCGCCGGTATCATTTCCCCGGTACCGGTGAATATTCGCTCGAATCGAAGACCAAGCTTATCGGCCGCATTTTGTGCCATCCCGGTCAACTCATCCGAGTCGGTTTGCGCGAGATAAACCAGGCGCGTGTAATTACCGAAGTACATCGACTTTAACTCGGGATGTTTATCCAGCCCCAGGGTACCAATCACCAGTCTTTCAAAATGCCGTGCCAGAAAATCGGTCAGGTAAAATGTCCCCGGCTCTTCTTCCTGGAGGCGTGCGTAGGTTTCCTGTCCGGCGAGGAAGTCATAGCAATGCGCTCCCGGTAATCGACTCACCCCTCGTTGTTCAAGCACCTTATCGAGTTCGCCACTAGTCCCACAATCCCCGTAGGCAACAAATATATGGTCATATTTATCGCGCGCCTGGTCGATTTTGTCGGCTACTGCCGGGGCAATTTTTTCAGGCGTGACGTGCAAGTCGGCAGTGATGCTTTGCAGATCCATCTCCGCCCAGGCACCGAGTTTCTTGATTTCGTTTACTTCACGCGCTACTGCAGAACAGGTTATTACCAGAATCGAGGCTTTCTTTTCCATGTCGCACTACTGACTCTATCAACCTTATTTTTGCGCGCGTCGCTCTGCCACCAGTTGTCTGGCAGTATCGGCAGCCACCGCCGCATCGCGGCAATAGGCATCGGCACCGACCGCATCGCCAAACTCCTGGTTCAGGGGTGCACCACCGACCATAATGATGTAATCGTCACGAATACCTTTTTCTTTCATCGTGTCGATGACCACTTTCATATAGGGCATTGTGGTAGTCAGTAGCGCTGACATGCCAAGTATGTCGGGCTGATGCTCTTCCAGCGCTTCGAGGTATTTATCTACCGGGGTATTAATACCGAGATCGAAAACCTCGAAACCGGCGCCTTCCATCATCATGCACACCAGGTTTTTGCCGATATCGTGGATATCGCCCTTGA